>Ga0316207_10001205_pt1 | contig 33249 bp, 22 predicted proteins | sample 6weekpyrite_MG_FD_204943 | JGI IMG/M metagenome (GOLD analysis project Ga0316207, IMG submission 204943) | Microbial mat bacterial communities from mineral coupon in-situ incubated in ocean water Damariscotta River, Maine, United States -... | ecosystem: Environmental > Aquatic > Marine >...
GCACCGGTGCTGACTAACGTCACACCCGCGCCTTCAACGGAGCCGGTGGATACATTCAGTGTGCCGCCTGTTGCCGTGATACTGGCTAAACCATTGCTGGTCGTGGTAACGGCGCCGGTTATATTCAGTGCGCCGGCATTGTTATAGGTCAATGCACCATTGCTGGTAAACGCACCCAGGTTTGTCACGGCATTGTTGCCGGTCAGTGATGTGGTGGTGACGGAAGAACCGGTTAAGGTGCCCGCGGTAATCACGCCACCGGTTTGATTAATGGTATCTGCAGACGTTAAGGTCACTGTACCGGTATTGCCATCCACATCACCATTTATAATTACGTCGTTGGTTGCACCGGTGCTGACTAACGTCACACCCGCGCCTTCAACGGAGCCGGTGGATACATTCAGTGTGCCGCCTGTTGCCGTGATACTGGCTAAACCATTGCTGGTCGTGGTAACGGCGCCGGTTATATTCAATGCGCCGGCATTGTTATAGGCAAAAGCACCATTGCTGGTGAAGGCACCTAAATTGGTAACCACATTATTACCCAGCAGTGATACTGTCGTGCCGGCTGACCCCGTAAGATTAGTCGCGGTAATTACATTAGCAGCACCCGTCGCCTGAGAAATGATACCAGCAGATGTCAGAGTGACGTTACTACCCGATCCGTCTGTTGCACCGCCCGTTCCTGAAGCCACTCCACCCGCGGCAGTAATTAAGCCGTTAAGTGTTATATCATCACCCGTTCCACCACCTGACGTTATACCAATAGTCCCTGCATCACCACCCCCTGTATTGATACCTCCACCTGTATCATTACCTGTACTGTCTCCACCAGAGGTTGAGATTAGAGCAACCTGAATTGATCCGTTAACGGTATCGATAGTCACGTTGCCACCGTTGCTAGCCGTGGCTTCGTCGGCATTATTGCTGGCACCTGTTGTAATAATATCTCCAGCCAGACTGACGTTACTGGTGCCAGCGGCAGTTCCGTTTGCATTAATATCAACAATTCCGGAAACCACGCCACTATTAGCACCTGCGGTTGTTGTTATATCACCATTCACATCACTGGTAATATTACCCCCAGCATTTAAAATCACATCACCACCAGTGCTCGTAAGTGCGGCGTTTATTGCGATGCTGTCATCCGCTGTCAAAGTCAGATTTTTATCACTACTCCAGATTACGTCATTCGAAACAGTAATATTTCCCGTTGCAGGGCCAGTATTACTGACATTACTGGTTGTTACCAAAATATTGTTACTGTTCAGTGCTGTACTTAAGACTGTGTTATTAAGGACTGAGTCGTTTACGTCAGTAGCATCCTGGAAAGTATTACCCGAACTACCCGTAGCCGGAGTATTTCCATTTGAAATCGTAATATCTGTTGGGTCGAGAAGTAGAGTACCTGTATCTCCATTAACAGCTGTAGTATTAACCAGTCCATTAAAGTCTAGAAATGATTTACCCGAGACTTCTACAAAACCACCATTTCCCGATGCAATACCGCCAGTGGCTGAGACGCCGCCATAATATTGGGTTGTATTATCAGCCCAAACGATAACCTTGCCGCCATCACCCTCTTCAATTGCATCCGCTTTAATTGATGAACCAGCACTTATAAATGTTTGCGAGGCATTTTGAATATCAGCATTATTACCCTGAAAATCGCCACCAATTAGAACTTCACCACCACCATCTGAACCTGAGGCATGAATACTGGCCTCATCAAATAAACCAACTTTGTCGCCTAATACGTGGACAACGCCGCCTTCACCATTTTCATTACTAACATTAATTTCGCCACTGTGAATGGTTGTACCTTCATTACCTAGCAAACGAACAACGCCACCCTCATTCACCATACGCGTTGCCTGGATAAGGCCTTCGTTATTTACTGCGTAGTCAAATACGTTTTGCGCTGTGTTAGCAGACAAAACAATTTGCCCTCCATCAGCACGTAATTCACCGGTGTTATGCACAGACGATTCTGCACTATCAATATTATTTAAAACATCTTGTGTCGCTTGAATGTTGATTAAACCGTCGCCATCAAAATTTAAAACAACCTGGTTACCGGTGGTTAAATTTATTTGACCGTAGTCGGCAACGACCAGGCCTTCATTAGCTACATGGCCACCGATTAAGCTAATACTTCCACCACTGGCTGCCTGCAAAATACCTCTGTTGATTACACTCCCGGCTAAACCATCTGTTGCATTGAAGTCGTAATTCTCGCTCATAAAATCATCAACAGAAATATTTAAACCAGATGCGACTAATGCACCAACATTTACACGGGCAGATTCGCCAAAAATAATTCCATTGGAATTACTTAAAAATATGCGGCCATTTGCATTGATGGCACCCATTATGCTACTTGGGTTTTGATCAAATATTCGATTAAGTGCAACAGCAGATGAACTGGGCTGATTAAAATTAACCGATTGACCATTAGCAACATTAAATGACTGCCAGTCTATGGCCAAGGACCCAGATTGCTGATGAATTGTTGTGGTATTTACATCTGGCATAGTAATGCTGCCACTGCCAGACACTATATTGCCACCCTGAGGTGAGGCAACCAGTGTTATGGGGATGATTAACCCCAGAGCGAAACTCAGTTTATGTAAAATAAGCAACTTTAAGCAACGGTTTATATTTATATTCATTTTCATACCCACCTAAAACGCATACTCTAAACGAATATAAAAGGGTAATGACTGGTTATCAGACGGCTTATCACCAATTTCAGTTAGCGCCAAATCCATACGCACCTTAAATTTTTTCAAAGGTTCTAGTTGTGCTGCCACACCAATGGCACCCAAAGACACTTTAGGTGTTTCACTCACGAGCGGGTCAATTATTTCACCACTGGCATAATCATAAAACACGGACATACGAAGTTTATTTAACCAGTCATATTGAACATCAGGTGAATTAGCTACAATCCACTCAAATGAAAAGAATGTACCCTTATCAACCAGCGCTTCTGATACAGGATAAGCACGGACAGTATCAGGACCACCCAGTGGCATTTGCTCAAGCGATGTCAGTAGATCTGATGTCATTTGTGTTTTAAAACGAAAAATCAATGATTGTAATTGATTAATTTTATAAAAGTTCTGATAACTCAAAACGGTTTTAGTAAAATCGCCACCCGCTTTTTCTTCCGAACCTGAACTTCGTGAGCTTAACGCTCCTCCATCACTGGGCAAAGAACCTAACAGATCCGCAAGACCTATACTGATATCGAGATTAACGGCATGTGTACTATTAGACCATAGGCGATTAATGCCGTCATAATAGCCGGTTAGCTGTATAACAGTTAATGTATCATCCGCCTGAACATTACCCGCAGTACTGCTTTCTGCCTGTTTTAAATGCAAAGCTGAACCCGCAATCAATCTATCACTTTTACTGCGGTATAGTTGCTTTGATAAAAAACCATGCATCATTAATGAATTACCTGTAAGTGACAAATCTTCCAGTTCATTACCAACTTCAAATGTATTAAAACTAATACCACCACCCGTTCTATAGGTTCTATCAAATACAGGTTGGCTATATTGAACCTGGCCAAAAATGCTGCCTGTGTTTGTCGTTGTAAGCAAATCATATGTGAGCTGGCCAGCAGTATTGAACATATTGTTCAATTCATAATGTAAACGCAGCCTGTACTCACCCGTAAAAATGGAACCATAGTTATCAAATGAAACAAAACCTTCGGTTGGTGTTTCTTTCACTTTAAGCAACATGGCCGATGTACCTGGCTCTACACCTGGACCAAACACACCTCGAGCTGTCAAGCCGTGGTAATCATTTAATTTATATAGTTCAGACTCAATATCATCTTTGAATATTGCTTTTCCAATCAGGTCCTTAAAAGGATCTGTTAACTGCTTAGTCTCAAATAATGAATTCCCATCAACAACCACACTACCTAGCAGGCTTTCGACTATACGTATAACGACAACACCATCTTTAACGACTTGCTCTGGTATATAGGCTCGCGCTAAAAAATAACCTTTAGCGCGGTAGTACCGGGTAATAGCACCTGCAACCTGTTCAAACATACTCACAGTAAAACCATACGGTGGCTCACCTGAAGCGATTCTGTATGCTTCATCATTAGCAAGATATTCAATAAACTTCTTGCTTATCTGATGTTCAGGCCTGTCTACAACACCTTCAACTTTAAATTCTTTAACGATCATACGTGGTGCCGTAGGATCTTCTTCTGGATCAACGTCTAGTTTTCTCTCCTGAATAACACTTGGATATACAAAAGGCTCAAGTAACTGCTTATCTAACTTGGGCACAACTCCACCAGGCGTCGCGCCGGGCGGAACAGCCCAAACACTGCATGAAAGACAAATAGCGATTACGACGCATAGACTCAGCGATAATGAACTATTTATAAATTTAACTAATGCCATTTTTATACAACCAGGACACTACACATGTAGTGCCAATCTAAATTCTTCTGTGTTTGACCCATCAACAAGCCATGTATTTTGAGCCAATCTAGCACTTTCATTATTACCAAGCTGTATAGATTGTTCTGTGCCCGGTCTAATTATTAATATAATTTCATAATCAAGCGGCCGATTTAAGAACAGCCCTACAATCTCACGAATATCATTCAACATTGAAGCATCCGTTGTAATACGGTTTAACATGTGCGTATCTACTGGGCCAATTTCTATTACAAACTTACCTGATCTATCTTCCACTTCCTGGCCTAGCACCAGATCTTCACCCAAATGGTAATTAGACTTACCTAATTTACAGCGTTGATGAGTTACAATATTCACTTTCCGTGAGACACAGGGCTGTATTTCAATTTGTGTATCATCAAAGTAGTCGTTTAAAATAGTTTTCAAGCCCAGCATGGTTTTAGGCTGCTGACTTATAATGCCTGCATATTTAAGCAAGCAACTGGTTAATGGTTTGTTTGCCCTGAAATCCTGATTTAAACCCAGCAGGCTATAAATAATTTCCCAGTACTTTTCACCTTCCTCTTCTATCGCATTATGCGAAAAACGATATTTAAGCCAGGCTTTAAATAACAATGGATACATATGGTTATGGATAACATCGAAGAAGCCTCTTGCAGCTTCTCTTTCTTCCCATTCATCATCCAGTAACTCCTCGGTATAAAAACCAGGCAATGGAGATGACACACCATATAATCCGAAGAAAGTTGTAATTATTTCAAACTTATTGTTACTTTCGAGTTCATTAATTTCTGTAATTTCAGCATGTGGAAAATCCAGACTTAACTCTGGCCTTATTCTCAGTTCTGCATCATTATTATCTACTGTACTCGAAGATAGTTTTTTAAGCAGGCGAACAGCCTGGAAAAAATCATACTCTTCCGCATTTTCTACGATGTCGTCAATTATATTAATGGCCTTTCCCCTAAACGTAGCGGCCAGACATAGGTCTCATCGGACAGTTCATCTATCATCGTAAATTCTGTAAAACAGTTCAGACTAGCGAAGCTACCAAATAGGTAATCTAGCAACATCCCAAACAAATACATATCGCCTTTACATGCAAAATTATCTGGATTTACTTTTGTTCTTATCGCCTGCCCTCGCATAGGCACACCGCGTATGAGTCTGTCACAGGGCTCTACTGATATATCTGTAACACCGTCTATGCGTTTTCTATTAGCAACTTCCTGCTTATTGCCTGTAGCGTTAGAAAAGATATACAAGCTAAGCAAGGCTTTAAAGTTTTCAGTATCTGCAAGTGAAAGATAATTCAAAGACAGGTGTGATAATAAGCGCCATAACATTGACGAATCTGTAGGCATGGCCTGATTTTCAGATGGTTGCAGTATGTTTTGAAACTCGACCATTTCAGAAGTACTGGCCGTAGGCTTAGATATATTTCCGGGCTTTAGCTTTGATGGCAAATTCCCGTTACTACAGGTGAGCTCCATCAACAAGGTTTCCTGAGAATTATAATCATATTCACGAGGATAACTAAAACTCAAAAAAGCATCCGTTTTATCCCCGGTATCTGTTTGTCTGTAATTAATCTGATATACCGGAAATGTATTTTTATCAGGATCACTTAAGCCAATTTCCCTGTACTCATTTTTTGTAGCATTTTTTCTATTGTGCCCTAGCACTTTATCAATCGAGTGTATGTGATACTGACCTTTAGATTCCCTTAGCGGCCTAACTCGATATTCACTTCTTTTATGGTCATTCACAATCGATTCTGCATCATGTTTGAATAAGTTAACTGCAGGACTTGCATGCAAGACAAAGCAATTACGATTAACTCTGGGAAGCTGACTAACTGATTCATCAAGATAGAATTTCAGCATAAAGCTGCTGCCGCCTATTCGCTGCAGATACTTATTCAATCCTTTAATTTTTATAAACAGGAATTTTTCTTTCATCAGGAAATACTCCTGAATCAGCCGATAGGCTGGAAATGCATTCGAAGGATAATCAAGTAATGCATTTTCAGGCTCAAAACCCATTGGTTCAAGTTTTACGCCGCTCGCATTAACTGGTTCAGCGGCAGCACTTGAAGAAACTTCGATTGACTCAAGTTTTGTTGATAACAGGTAATATAAATCTGCAGCTGTATGAAAATCACCTGATAAATGTACTGGTAGATTATCGAGATCTACACTATTTAGTGACTGGCCATTTAAATCAAAATTTAATTCAATCGTTTTTTTGCCAGTTATGGTTTCACCCAGCTGAACTGTTTTTATAGTTAATGGTAAAACATCAATATCATACGTTGTACTAAATCGGCAATTAACACCTTCCACTTCAACCGAATCAATATAAGTGCGCGATGGAACGGTAAGCTGATTCTTTAATATCGCTTTTGGTTTAAATTCTATTATTGTTGCCGATGGAAGTGGCCTTAAGTAATGTGGAAACACCTGTTTCAACAAACCCTGAGAAAACTCAGGGAAATCATCGTCGATTTTCTGATGTATTTTAGATGTTAGAAACGCAACACCTTCTAAAATACGTTCGACATCAGGATCCGCACTTTGAGCAGCTAATTGAGGTGCAAGCGTAGGATAGGCTTTTGAAAACTCAACAGCCAGCTCACGCAAATTATCCAGTTCATTTTGATAATACTTATTCATATTACTATCTGCCTAAAGCAACACTTCCATCATCATGCAAAAAAGCATTAATAGAAAATGGCAGCTTTTGATTTTTATATTCAAACTGACTCGTTAAAGAAAACACAAGTGCATTATTTGTTTTAACCTTATCATTATGAACCACATTAACTGCGCTTAATCGTGGCTCGAATTTCTTCACCAGTTTTTGTATTGCAAGCCTTAACCACTCAACATCTGGTGAGCCATAACCGTTAAATAGATCACTAAAGTCAGGCAAGCCATATTCATCATCTATCAGAACAGTACCCAAACGCGTATTAAATACTTTTTCGAGATCGTCCTGAATTGATGTGCTTAGCTCATTTACATCTGCTTCAACAATCGCCGTTGATTCTGATAGTTCCCAACTTCGAAAACGTTTAAGTAAGCGCTCTTTCATAATTACTCTGCAAACTCGCCCCAGGCATCTTCATACTCGATTCCATCTGGCTCCCATGTCCAGATTATTTTTTCATATGTAATGTAAACATCTTCCATATGCTTTAATGTTTCCTGTGAACGATCTAGTACATTAGGTACCCATGGGTGAATTTTTGTAATCAAGCCATTCGTCATTAACATGCTGTAATAGAGTTCTTCTATACCCGAACCATCAATTCGATACCAGTCTAGCTGTACTTCAGTTAACAGCTCACCTGTGCATAATGCCTGATACAGCATAGGCGTACTTCTATCAATTTCCTTAGTAATCTGTATTGGTCTATGGGATCGACGCCCGGAAGCAACTCCTCGATCGTCTGTAGGAATTTCTACCACATGATCAAAAGCCTGGACCAATATCGTTCCTTCTCTATCTTCGAGCTCACATGATCCTTCAATTAGACCTTGCTCTTCGCCTGTAATAATCAAGTTACCTGGCATTGGCATAGGGTTCACCTCATAGTTTATTAAACCAGCTTATCTAAGCTGGCTGTGTTAATTACGTTTTATCTAACTTGCTTGTTTCTGATAAAGCAAACGTCGCTCCCATGTATTTAACATGAGGAGTAACCTGAATTTTGGTCATAAACCAGTCACCCTTACCTTCGACTTCCCTTACTTTTATCACCGCATTACGCAACGGCCTTCTGGCACGCACTCCGGGAGCAGGGTTGTCCATATCAGATACATATTGTCGTAACCAGTTATTCAGTTCATGATCTATATCACGTCTATTTTTCCAGGAACCTATATGTTCGCGTTGCATAATTTTTAAATATTGCGAAATACGACTAATAATTAATAAGTAAGGCAGCTGTGCACCTAGCCTTCGCGATAAGTCATCTTCTGTTTGACCTTGTGCATGGCTGACTTTGGGATCATGCACAGAGTAGGCTGAATAAAATGCAGCTGTATCATCACCTTTATGAACACTTAGTGGAATGAAGCCCTGTGTCACCACTTCAGCTTCACGCTTATCTGTTAAAATAAACTGCGTCGCTATTTTTGCAGATGACGACTGTTTGGCCTCTTTATTCTGGGTAATTAAACCTGTAACCCGACCTTCCTGTTTACCTGTAATATTTAAACACCACCTGTATTTTGCAAAGCTATCGACTAACCTGGATGCAAATGCAAAAGATGCATTACCCCACAGCAAGTCATTTTCAGGTTTCTTTATTTTCTCTCTATATTCGATATTGCCAATTTCTGTATCGTATGACTGACGCAATAAAAAAGATGGTAATGTTAATCCTATGTACCGAGCATCCGATGATTCACGGAAGTTCTTCCATTTTTCATACGCCGGTTGCTCGAATATTGATGGCAAATCTCTTAATTTGCTAAACATTGAATATTGATCAATGCTGAAAAACTCTGGGGCAGCTGCGGCAATAAACGGCGCATGTGACATAGCGCAAATTCCGGCTATTTTTTGCAGTAAACGTATATCAGGTAATTTAGGTGTGAAATAGTAATCACTGATTAGGGCTCCATAGGGTTTACCACCAAGCTGTCCATATTCTGCTGAATAAACAATTTGATACAGGTTAGAACGGTATATTTCAGGTGAGTCTTCAAAATCATCAATAACTGCCTGCTTACTGACATTCAGCACACTTACACTACAGTTTTCCGAAAAATCGACCTGACTTACCAGGTATGCTAATGAGCGCCAAGCTGATTCAAGTGCCTTAAAAGATTCATCGTGAATGATTTCATCGATCTGACTAGATATTCTTCGTTGAAGATTTGATATTAACCAACTGATATTACTATTATCTGTTTCAATATCTTCAACACTAATATTTTCAGCCTGCAACACAGCAGCAACAACAGCACGCTTTTCTGGCTCTATTACACTTAGATCCAGTTTTTGATTCTCAAGCAGATTATCCAGTAGCGTAATAAAATCAGTAATGTCTTTGAATGCAGGTGTATTATTAATAATATTCTGCGGAGTGAAATCGTCTATAGATGTAAATTTGTAATGTAATAATAGTTGATCATCAGCATCGCTAAGACGGTCCTTTACTCGAAGGTGTATTTCAGGTGAAAGCGCTTTGAACAGTCCATTAAGGCTGTTTTGACTGATTAATTCTGGCTCAGCATCTCCCAAATACTCAGATTTTTCATTTCGAGTGAAATCCGCCAAAACCAATATCCTGAAGGGCAGTTCAACTTTTTCTACCTCACCTGCAATATTGGTTTCATATACCATATTGACTCGGTCAAGTAGCTGTATAGGCGATTCTTCCTTCATTATATGTCCTCCGCCTAATTTCCTAGTTTGCCCAACAGGTCACTGCTTCTCTGGGTGGATAAAGTGATACAGTTGATAGCATTTTAATGACTGGTTCCTGACCTGAGAACTTGTAGTTCACATCAAGCGCACGAACTGACTCATTCTTTAACTGAGAGACATACTCAGGAAATTCATCCGCAGTAAAGATACGACGACCATCTCTAAAATCAGCAAGGAATTTTGAAAAGCCTTTTCTACCCTTATATTGAACTTTTAGTGTGTACTCACCCGCTTCGATACGCAATGTAGTGTCACCACAATTCTTTAACGACCAGTTAAATTCCTTGGCTGCTGAATAGTTGTAGTTTGCTAGAGTCTGCACACCATCAGCACAATGAAGGTCGACATAAGTAGCATAAGGTGAAATTGTCGCGCCCTGATTTATACCCGTTGGAAGTGCTTCTACCTTTACTACAAATTCGCCCGCCACTATACTGCGACCTTCATCAGAGTTATTAATATACTTAAGAAACTCATCATCCCAGCGCAATGAAGTCTCATTAAGCTTATTAGGCAAATAACCTTTACGGTATTTCTTTTTAAGGAATGGACTTGCATAGTCGTTCATATAGGCCCATACCAGACCCGCTTCACCAATTAATGTAGGTGCCAGTTTTTCTTCATTTACACCAACCACTTCAGCCAATACATTATCCTGCCAGCTTGTTTGTAAATGACATGCGGCCTCTTCCTGCATGTAGTCATATGCCAGACGAATAGGCCCGGTATATAAATTCCAGAAGATACGTGTACTATCTCTCGGCTTACCAATGATCATTTGAAGCTTTCTGATTGCTGCCCAGCCTGACGCACCACTACCATCGCCTACCGATAAGTTTTCTGGACTTTTATATGCACTAGCTATTGCGTTATATGAAAATTTTGTGGAATCGGCATTAAAGCTAATATCGAGCATTGCTTTTTTATAATCCTGATACGACTTTGCGGCATCCTCTAAAACTGAATCCAGATCAACCTGTTTTCCCTTACCCAGTTTTTTCTTAGCTTTGAGACCTTTCTTGCCCGCTTTTGCCGCGAGCTTTCCAACTTTGCCAAATTTACCAAGTACTTTAAGCCCCATTTTGGCGAGCTTTGCATTTCCTTTTCCACCCGTATCTTCACCGACAAAGTCCTGGATTTGCGCAAAGTAATCAATGCTTTCTTTTGAGTTAAATATGCCATCCATATCGATAGGTGCTGTTTCAATAGTTGCTTTTCTCATAAATGAAAAATATGGATTATCTCTACCCGTCATACTCTCCAGTGCAGTAAGCCACTCTTTTCTTCCTCGCAGCTTCTGTTTACCCATATCAAAACTTTCGGCAAATTCTTTCCAGGCTTTTAAATATCTTCTATCATAAAATGCCATAAAATCGGTGGTAATTGCACCCAGAGTAGCAGAGCCAACCACAGCCTGTTTTAATTCCTCTAGAAATTGCGATAGAAATTCACGACCTTCTAGCGTATAGGCTGCCGGGATTTCTGGCTGATTTTCAAGCAAACGACTTCCATTCCAGAACGTATCCAGTTTTACGGTTGGTAAACCCTGATTATTTGCCCATGTTATAAGCCAGTTAAATCCAGTTTTTCCTGAGTACAACGCATCTTGCAGGACAGCCTGTAACATTATCTGTTCCTGGCTAAGAATCACATTTGCAGTTTCTAGCTCAATGTATTTTTTATACATTGATGTAAACAACTGTGATGCTTCTGCATCGATACTTTGATTGACTACATTCAGGTATTCATCTGGTATATCAGGTAAAGAAGCATCTTCTTCAGATTTTTCATCTGAAGGCTTTAATTTTTCATTCAGAATATTAATTCGTCTTACTAAACCGGATACTAAATAAGCCGTTTCACTTTCATTAACCGTACTAACTCTTAGGCCAAGTGTTCTATCGACCTCATTGAGCAGATCATGTCGGAATGAGTGTGTAAACATATCCACCATTGCACGATATTGTGGCGAGTGTGCTGACATGCCGTACCAGGGCAAGGTCCATTCTGCTTCCACTTTATTTACTTCTTCTATCAACTCAGATAAACGATATAACGCATTAACCTGATCATTCACGTTCGAATGCGTCATCTGAATTTCTGCACTGCGCGATAAGAGAGATTCGAGCGCGCTCTTATCTTTTACAAAAGCAAAAGACATCATTAATACAGCTGCTGCAATCGCTGCACCTGCACCACTTAAGCCATAGTTACGTGCTGCACGGCGAATTCTTTCTGCGCTTGGTAATGTGCTTAAGATACCCCTGTCAGGCGGCATAATGCGCGTAAACAGGTGATGTAAGAAATAGCCTTCATTCTTGACTTCATTTGAGCCGGACTCACCAGCGCTATGCTGGCTAGAGCTAAAGTACAGGCCACGTAGTTTTGGTGTTTCCTGGTACAGGTTAGATTTCAATGCTGTGCTGGAGAAAGAGTGTAAGCCAGCACGTAGCTTTTCCATATTAAATGGTAACTCTATAAGACTATCGTCCGGGCTATCGGTCCTCTCCATCATCAACAAGCGCAGTTCTTTTAATCTATCTAAAACTACGTCAAATGCTTTATCAAGAGAGCTATCTACATCCAGTACATCTTCTTCATAAAGGTACCCCATCACTTGTTTGCGTGAATCTTCAGGTAAGTACTGGCACCAGTTGGTGAATTGATCAATCAGGTCACATTTGGTAACCATTAGATACACAGGCATTTGAACTTCTAGTTTTTCCATCAGTTCATTAATGCCGGAGCGCACCTGACGGCCCTCTTCCATCAGCTCTTCATGGGTATTATTTAATAATCTATCTGCTGCTACTACTATTACAAGCCCATTTATTGGCTCTTTCTGCTTATGCCTGGTTAGCATATTGAGTAAGGCGCCCCACTCTTTCCGATCACGTTTATCATTATCTGGCACGGCATAACGACCGGCTGTATCAATAACGATCGCCTGATCATATAACCACCATTCGAGGTTGAGTGTTGAACCATCACTATGGCTAGATAATTCAAGAGATGGCATAAGTAGACTGGCATTTTTCAACGCTGTACTCTTACCTGAGCGAGGCTTACCAAACACCATATACCAGGGGAGCACATACAAAGGGTCACCCTTAAGTTTCAGATGTGATCCACGTAATGTTTTAATTGCGCTTTTCCAGCCGATTTTTAAGTCTTTCAATAATTCCTTAGGTGATTTACCTAGTTCAGCATCAACTATTGCATCTTCTTTTTGTATTACACGTTCTACCTGAGCCCTGGCTCTGTATCGAACAATGAGCTTCCTGATAACAACGACCAGTAACCAGATACCTAAAATAACGCCTATAACAATCGCTGCTTCTTCTAATGGGCGACCCAGCACCATATAGATACCAATAACAACACCACATATCAGGATGATGACTAGTAGATAAAGTAGAAATGTAAAAAACTTTTTCATTGAATAATTCGCAATTAGAATTTTATTAATTCGTGTATTTGATCTAATGTACTACCGATATAGAAGTGAAAGGCGAACAACATGCCCGTTATCACCAGTACAGGCACACCTATTACTATTGGGTAGATACTCATTCTCGCCTTAAAGCTACTTGTGTAGTCTCTACCGTGCTGTTTATAGGCAGAAGGAAACAGCGTTGATGAATCAATATTCTTCTGTGCTTCATCTGGCAATAACAAATTGAGATTGAAGGCTTTTATTTCTTCATATTTCTTGCGATCTTCGCCACGAAAGTACTTGCCGCGGAATCCCAGCCCTAAACAAAGCCCATAGACCTCTCTTACATCTCTATCCGGCCCAAATTTATTTAGCTCAAACAAACGATCATAAAACTCGGAACCAGCATTTGTGGTGTTGAAGTATATTCGCTGTAATGGTTCTTTCTGCCACAGAGTTTTATCAGGCCATTTTGAGCACAACAATATTTCGTCCACATAGGCAATGACTGGAAATTTTGCACTTTCAAATATTTCATCGTCTATTTCGTATTCATCAGCCGTTTTTTTACTTTCTATTAGCAGGGTTGAAAAAACTTTCTTTGCTTCTTCACAGCTAACGTCCTCTGCATTTGAACGTTCCATCCTACGTGCAAACAAAATCACATCTGTAAAACAGTCAACAACTCGCATCTGCTATTTCCTCACCACCACTAGCTCTATACCAGAATCTTCAGGGGCTTCATTCCACAGTAACGACACATTTTGTTGTCGTTTCACTGAATCCCACTGTTCATCATGTATATCTACTTTCAGGTAGTATGAATTGGCACGCTTCGGTAATCCCGGAGGTGCCACTGGCAATGACATTAAACCAACACCTGGCAATGATCTTTCAACCAGAACTTCAACCGTATCACGAGAAGATAGTTTTGCTGCTGTCAATAATGATTGCTGCCATTTATCAGGCTGTTCAACGGTGTTGATGATAAGGTAAAAATCAACATACTCCGTCAGAAACTCATCTGGCACATCAGCTGTAAATGCCACGCCATCATTTTTCATATCAACTAGATACTGAGGACCAATAGTTAATTCATTTAACAACTGCGTAATTAACATACTCGCTGCTGTAAAACATGAACCCAGATTATTGTGATCATATGCGGGCAATAATCTTTCTCCATCACTGGTTTCGCCCAATATGCTAACTCGATCTGTATAGGTACTAACTTCTGCCACTACTTCACGCAACACACCATAGACATCCCATGGATGCACATGACCGTACTCTGTTATATGAAACAGTCTGGGCACAAAACGACTTAATGACTGAAGCGCCAATTTGTAGCGCATTAAGTTTGGATCAAATTCACGTTTATTATGGGATGGCGTTTTATAGGCAGACAACTGCATCGCTCTACCGGTAAGCTCATCGCGCATTTCTTTAACCAGTCGAGACAACTGCGGCACTGAATCAATAGAAATAGTCGGTGGCATAAATTCCTTGTTGTACATGATAGAGTCACCATCACGTACTACTTGTGCAATTGGAATTAGCTCATAGTCATTCATCTCGTTTTTTTCGTTTTCAAATACTATTTTCAAAACGTGTCGCATGAATTTCACCTGAGCCACAGGGCCATCCTGATACAGGTCTTTTACATCTTCAGGGTTTGATGTGGTGACATAACGCGTATTTATTTCTGTTTGCTCAGAAAGGTCCTGTACTACTTTTACATTGTCATCATATTGACTGAACTTATGTAGCGCTAGATAGATAGTAAAAGGCTTGTCAGGCTCAACCCATTCATCAGAAAAAGAACGAGTCGATACCATGGCTGTTTCTGGCACACTAACATAGCTACCATCTGGAAATATTAATTCACCACTTTCTATCTCACATGACCTATGAGCTAACGCAGTATCTTGCAACACCAGTTTACATATACCCCAGAAATGAGGTTGCTGATATGCCTGGTATGGATGCAATAATGAGCGCTGATATTTTTCAGATAACTGAAAATGCTGAGGCTGTAAAAACAACCCCTGATGCCAGAAAATCGGCTTACTGTTATCCACAAAACACCCCTTCGATATTGATTAATCATTTGGAACCAGAAAAACTGGTTCTGTTATTCTGTCAACAAAACAGGCATCTCAGCTACCTGTTCGTTAATTTAAATCACTTAAAATAAATATTACTTGTCTGCCGGCATACTATTTAATTTTTCAAACCAGTTAATACTGGCTTCAGTTGAGACATCAACAGATTCTGTTTCCTGTTCTGCTAGCGCTTTAATTTTATCAAACTCTTTAATTTGCTTGGAGCTTGATCTACCTAATTCGACAATCAGGCTTAGTTTATCTGGCACAGCATTTGCCTCATCCGCCATTAGTGACAATTTAATCAATGCACCTTCAACCAGGCCTCGACTTAAAGCTTTCAGAGGTATTGGAAAAACCTTCACATCTTTTGCGGGATTCAATTGATAGTAACCCGCTATCACACCTACATATTGAGCTGTTTGCGATCTGTTAAGTGTGACTTTCTTTCGCTCACCTGGACGAATATTGATTAAAGTAAAATTTGACACCGTATCGTCAATCCTACCTTTTTGTAGTAATTCGACTGCACCTTCACGCGTTTCAGCTAAGCCTGTAAATGTATTGGGATCATTTAACTGAAAAACACCCAGTGCAAGCGAATGAGGACGACCACTTAGTGAATTTAAATCCGACGGGGCTTTGATACTGATCTCAATACCACGTTTTTCATATTCCCAACCATCTGGCTCAATTATTAACTCAGTTGGCTCAGTTGCACAAGATGCAAGCAAAGCTGTCATCACTATACAACACAGGAAATTAGAGAGAATTCTTAACCACACAGCAATCATTTACTCATCACTTTATATAAAATCTGGTGTTTGCAGAACCACAAACACCAGACAGGACAGCGAACTAGCCTTTCGCCACACGCCAGTCGTCATTACCTTCTGTGCCTGCAATTTCATGTGTCCATGTAATTGTGCTATAGCTGAACGACACTTCTTCAAGATGTGTAAAACTTCCATTATCAGGGTCCTGACAGTTAGGCATAATTGCCTTCATATCAACGATAACAGCACCTTCAATTTCTTGCGTGAAATAATGCTCATGCGTACCTTCAGAAGATGTACGATACCACTCGATGGTACAAGTTAGGCTTTCACCCGTCACAAGTGCCTGATACAAAAGTGGCGATGCCTTATCAAATACTTTCGTTATTTTCATTGGCATGTGTATTCTTGTACCTGACGGCTGACCACTCTGTGCATCTCTTGGGATTGTAATAGCGTGTTCAAAGGCCTGAACCATGAATGAATCATCGTGACCTTCCTGGTATAAGTTACCTACACTATCTTCGGTTAACGCACCTTCTGTGATTACACCTTGTGTAACACCTTCTACGGTCATATACGCGGGGATTGGCATTTTTATTCTCCTGATTGTTTACAACGATTAAGACAGATCTCTGCCTGTGGTTTAGTGAAACTGTATTTCAAATTCACCTGTATCCCCAACCGATAGGTTCAATTGGGTATATTCGGTTTCATTGCCTATATCGTTTAATATTTCTGTCGAAATACGTGGCAACAAAGTTTTATTGACTATGTGATCAATATTTCTAGCACCTGATTCAATATCCGTACAACGACTTGCTATATGCTGTACAACACTTTCATCATAATTAAACAGTAAAGACTGGCTGGCTTTTAAACGCTTACCAACTTTATTGAGCTTAATTTTAACAATGTCGTGTAGCGGCTCACCAATTAATGGAAAGAAAGGGACTATGGTCATTCGAGCCAGAAGGGCTGGTTTAAAGTGCGCCTGCAATTCAGGGCGTATTGCTTCAGTTAATTCTTCTGCACTCGGCATATTGCCATCTTCACATAACTTCATAATTGTGGCTGATGCAAGATTAGATGTTAAGAATACGATGGTGTTTCTAAAATCTATTACTCGTCCTTCACCATCTGATAATGTGCCCTTATCAAAAACCTGATAAAAGAGATTCATTACTTCCAGATCAGCTTTTTCCACCTCATCAAGCAAAACAACTGAGTATGGGCGTTGGCGTATTGCTTCTGTCAATAAACCACCCTCACCATAACCAACATAGCCGGCCGGCGAACCTACCAGTTTAGATACCGTATGTTTTTCCTGAAACTCAGACATATTGATGGTTGTCATAAAGCGCTCACCACCAAACATTAAGTTAGCCACACCCAGTGCTGTTTCTGTTTTACCAACACCACTTGGCCCAACGAAAAGAAAAATACCATGGGGCTGGTCTGGGTTCTGCAGCCCTGCTTTAGCTGTACGAATACCTGAATCAATTTCATCGACCGCATGATCCTGGCCTTTAACCCAGTTTTTCATATCTTCATTGAAACTCAGCAGGTTGCTAGCATCACTTTTGACAATGCTACCCAGGGGCACGCCTGTCCAGTCAGAAACGACCTGACCCACTACGTCAGATGTCACCTCAAATGAAACTTTTTCTTTATCTTTCTGGAATTCTTCTAACTCATGAATAGCAGCGGATAACTCATCTTTTTTTGACTTATCATCATCTGATGCTTTACGTAATTCGATAACCTTGTTTACAAGCTGTTGCTGCTGTTCCCATTCCTGTAGATGTGTATCAATTTTTGCTTTATTTTCTTCGATTCGAGAAACCAGATCATCGAAGCGCGAATTATCATTTGAACGACCGGAGCTAAGGTCTCTCTCCAGTGCATTACGTTCTCGCTCAAGAATTTTAGTATCCTGCTCCAGATCTTCTAATGCCGATGGTTTAGTCGTTAAACTTATTTTTACTCTCGCACAGGCTGTATCCAGAACATCTACCGCTTTATCTGGTAACTGTCGACCTGATATATAACGCGCAGATAAATTAGCAGCTGTATCGATTGCCTCATCGCGCACATACACATCGTGCGCTTTCTCATAGACATCACGTAAACCGCGAAGAATAACCGCCGCATTTTCGACTGAAGGTTCTTCCAGCTTAACCAGCTGAAATCTTCTTGCTAAGGCAGGATCTTTTTCAAAATACTTTTTATATTCAGACCAGGTTGTCGCCGCCACTGTACGCAACTCACCACGTGCTAATGCTGGCTTCAACAAATTTGCCGCATCACCCGTGCCTGCGGCACCACCAGCGCCAATCAATGTATGCGCTTCATCTATAAACAGAATAATTGGCTTTTCTGACGATTTTATTTCAGTAATAACTGCATTAAGCCTGTTCTCAAATTCACCTTTAACACTTGCACCAGCCTGTAACAAACCTAAGTCCAGACCAACAATATCTACATCTTTTATAATTTCAGGCACATCACCCTGTGCAACCTTCAAAGCCAGGCCTTCAATAACTGCTGTTTTACCAACTCCAGCTTCACCCACAGCAATCGGATTATTTTTACGACGACGACCTAGAATATCAATCATCTGTCGTATTTCACGATCACGACCGAACACAGGATCTATTTTATTTTCGCGAGCTCTTTCAGTGAAGTTTGTAGTGAATTTCTGTAAAGCGGTATCACCAACAGGTGTACCCGGACCACCGGAAGCCGAAGCCACACTCTCCGCTTCAAGAGATGATTTAGAGAGCTTTACAAAATCTTTTATTGCATCGTCAACTGAAATATTGTCAATCGAGTCTAAATAATCAACTCCAAAACTCATGGCATTATCAGCAATAATAAGCAGTAATGCGGCAGATCTTATTTCTGATTGACCAAGCTCAACTGATGAGAACATCCATGCATCTTCAAAAAGATTCAATAGCTTACTGGAAAAAACTGGCTTACCTGGATTACCATTTTTAATGGTTTCCATTTCTTGCTGCAGGCGTTTTATCCAGTGAGCAGGATCTATTTCAAAATGCTGCAACATTAAATACGCATCGGCCTGTTCATTTTCCAGAAGCTGCAAAAGCATATGCTCTGGTGAAACCTCATAATGAGAACGGGTAACACATAGACCAGAAGCACCCTCAAGAGAGCGCTTGCAATAAGCATTTAACTTACCAATCAGGCCTTTTAAATTTGAGCGCATTAATCACGATCCCTTCAATAAAAACATTCGCAGACTAAAGATTGCCTCCTTAAGAGGAGGCAAATCAAGGAGACAGCTCGTTATCAGGTTTTGTCCAGCTTACCTGTCAGTGACAATGAGAAGCTCGAGCCCATGTATTTAAAGTGAGGACGTACCGACATATCCACACGGAACCAACCTGGATTCCCTGGATCCTCCTCAACCGTAATTGACGCCTCACGCAATGGACGACGACTTCTTACTGCTGCGGGCGGGTTATCCTGGTCTGCAACATACTGTCGAATCCATGTTCCTAGTTCACGCTCTAATTCACTACGCGTTTTCCAGCTACCAATATTTTCACGTTGCAACACTTTTATGTAATGCGCCAATCGATTAACTACAAACAAATATGGCAGCTCAGTACCTAGTTTATAATTTGTCTCGGCCTGTTTAGCTTCCGGGTCGTTACCAAAGAATTTTGGTTTTTGTGGAGAGCTTGCAGAGAAGAAGGTTGCATTATCTGTACCCTTTCTTACTGTTAAGCCGATAAAACCCTGTTCGGAAAGCTCGAATTCTTTACGATCTGACAGCATCACTTCAGTAGGCAGGGTTGTTTTAATTTCACCATTTTCCTCATACTTATGTACGGGTAAATCTTCAACAATACCACCACTCTGTGTGCCAATAATATTTGGACACCAGCGATAGTTGGCATGACTGCGTGTTAAAGTAGTTGCAAATGCATAAGCCGCATTTCCCCATAAAAAGTTTTCCTGCGTACCTTCAACGCCTTCCTTGTAAGTAAACGCTTTGGTTGGATTTTCTTCACCATACGGTTGGCGCAACATAAATCGAGGCAGTGTAAGTCCCACATTCCTTGAATCATCAGATTCACGGAAAGCTTGCCATTTTGCATACTGAGGGCCTTCAAAAATAGATTCCAGATCTTTTAAATTTGGCATGCCTTCATAGCTATCCAGCCCAAAGAACTGGCTGCCCGCACCTGCGATAAATGGCGCATGTGACATAGCGCCAATGCTGGCGACATTTTGTAGTAATTTAACATCGGGCGCACCGGGGCCTAACTCATAGTTTGAAATGATTGCACTGTAAGGTTGACCACCAAACTGACCATATTCAGCTGTATAAGCATGCTTATACAACCCTGATTTAGTCACTTCAGGCGCATCTTCAAAGTCCTCTAATAACTCGTCCTTAGTAACACTCAGTAATTCAATTTTGATATTTTCTCGAAAGTCGGTGCGATCAACCACCATTTTAAGTCCGCGCCAGGCAGATTCTATGTTCTGAAAGCTTTTATCATGAATAATCGCATCTACTTGCCTGGATATTTTTGCATCAATCTCTGCAATCATGTTATCCACAACTTTCTGCTCTACTTTTTCGCCATGTTTATTTGGCGCGAGTAAATCTCCGATAAAAGCCTGCACACCTTTTCTGGCTGTATCGTAGCCTTCGTCTTCAGGCTTAATTCGGGTTTCTGCCATAATTTGATCTAACAACGAAAGCTCTTCCGTTGCTGCTGCTTGCAATTGATTTTCTGTTTGATTGTCAGCCATTTAATTCACCATTTGTATTTTTTGTAATCAGAAATATATTGATGTCTATTTGTCATCAAGGCCAAGTTCAGACATGATCTGAGATCGAGTACCATCTTCACTTAATATTTTCTGAATGGTTTTTCTAAATGCGGGCACGTTACCTAACGGCCCCTTCAGAGCAAGCAAGGCTTTACGTAATTCAAGCATTGAATTCAATTCAGGCACCTGTTGTGCGACACTATCAGGTGAAAAATCTTTCATGGAATTTATTTTCAGGCTAACTGACATAACATCATCACTGTCATCATCAGATAAGGTGTTCTCTACATTCATATCAACACCTAAATTAAAACTTTTAACAACATCATCAAAGTTATCTTTGGTTACGTTGACAGGTGCACGATCCTCAACGATTTCATCACTTTCCTTACCTGTATAATCACCAAGCATTAGTAACTTCAACGGCAATTCAACGTCTTCAGATTGATCACCTGTATTAGATTTATAAACAATATTTACACGTTCTTTAGGTGCAACAGATGGTTCAGCCATAACTAGCCCTCTTTCATTGTTAATGCAGATACTGGGTCAAACCAGCATAATTGTTCGTATACGCGCTCTACTAAATCATTAATAGTAGCGTCCTCTTTCTTTTTACCCTGTTGTTTCCTGTAAGATTTGAATAACAGCAGATAAATGCGAGACATGAGCTCAGGTTCCCACTCAGCTAAATTGTAATCAGTAGCATTTACGGCCATTTGCTCTAACACACCGGCAGCCGGTGCAGCTTTGCCTGTTTGCAACATCAACTCCGCCAAAGCACATCGCCAGTAAAACTGATCTCTCACTTGAGAAGCTGATTTAATACCCTGCTCAAAAAGACTCATCGCTTCTTCTGTGCTACCACTAGCAACTTTCTTTTTAGCCTCTGCAAGCGCCAAATCCCATTTACATGCCGATGAACCTGTGGAATTACCACCGGCAGTTGCAGCAGACTCATTCGCCACCATTACTTCAGACTCAAGCCACATTTTGGTTTGATCACTGGCAAAGGGCGTTTGATCTGAAAAAGATAAATTTTCAATACCTGGTAAGCGCTCTATAAATGAACGGGTTTCACGAATCACCGTTTTTGCAGCAGGCTCATATGCGCCGCCCAATGCTCTCAATACCGAAATAACTTTAAACTGCCCATCTAACCAGAATGGTGAACGAGCAAGCGTTTGTTCAAGTTCAGGCAGCACTGTTGCATATTCAGATTTTTCAATCTGCAGATCAAAATACTTAAGTCGCTCTGCCGCAGGCGGATTCACCTGTGTCACACCGTCGTTAGCTGGCGGCAATATATCAATCATCAACCAGCCTAATAAGCGGGCAATACGGTAGGGCTTTGGATCAGATAACGTCTTTGACTGCCAGTAGCCCACGGTTTTGCGACCCGCATCCTGAATCTGTCGAAGTATTTTTTTAGCATCATTATCTGATTCAACTGTACCACCAACGGATATAGTGGAATCATTTGAGGATACTGACTTTGATTTTTTTACTGCGGGAGGTGGTGAAATGGGTGACGGTGCTGGTGCTGGATCTGCCTGGTTCCGGGTCTCTGTTCTTGGCTCAGCGGCTGAAGTTTCCGAAGCCCCCTGCGGATCAGCTGGCGTCTGTGTTTGAGGTTCTGTGCTAGCTTTCTCAACTTTAGCAAGCTCTGCCTCTGCGCTTTGCTTATAATTTTTTAAGGGTCTACTCAGGTCTGTTAGCATTGGAGCCTGATCGCCCATTTTATCTATTAATTCATTATCCAGCTTTTTAACTGCATCAAAGGCAGTCACTACATACTCTGATTCTTCAGGCTTTGGGGGGTGGTCCTGCAAATAAACACCCGCCTTTTCTGCTAGCCAGGCGATTGCTGTTGTACGCGCACGCATACGTTTTGCCGGAGGAAACAAACAGTCCCAGTATTTTTCAACTATATCAGCAAGAATATTCATGCCGACAGAAAGACCAGAGTATCCGTCTTTCAACAGCAGGCTCTGACAAAGGTAAGCTGCAACAAGCAGATCTTTAGAAGAATTTTTTAATATACTAACAGATAATTCGTTAACTCTGTTCCAGTCAACCGTTTCCGCATTCAAAGACTCCTGCTTGGCGAGTTCCGCTTCGAGCTCTTCGAATACGCTTTCATATCGTATATTTTCACCACAGGGGGAAGTATCACTTATAGGCTGGCGACCAATTAAAGCAAGATTGTTGTTATCATTTTTCAAGCAGGCTGTCCTTATAGTAGCCAAGTTATAGCCTTAACTCCTTGATTATCTATACAGTTTTTCCATTTTTACTTAAAAAACTGTATTACTCGCTCAGAAGCGTTCTTACTATTACTCTTACTATTACTATTACTGTTGATTTTTTTCTCGCTGGCAATTAAAACAAATTTTTTGATGAAAATATATGCTTTATTTATTATTTATCACGACTAATATTTTTTTATATCAATATATTATTGACTTATAACTTCATTCACTACTGGATAACCTCGTTCATTACATGGTTAATACGATTAAAATCGTGCACTCAGCATAGCAAACATCAGGTTTAAGAATTTAATCAGGCGCACTACTCCAATGCAACAGCGCCCCATTCGTGTGCACGACAGGTTTAAAACGTAAGAAGTTATGACAACTTTGTGATTGCCACAAAAACAATATATGAAAAAACAAGCAGGGAGATGATAAAAAACACTATTCTAATTTTTTTAGATCTTCCTCTTTTTAAAGCTAATGTTCCAGTAACAATATAAATAAGTAGCGCAACAATTTTAGTCAGTAGCCATTCTGCTTCCATTACAGCTAAAGACATTATATATACAAGCAAAACGCCGCTGACCAGCAACCCTGTATCAATAATATGCGGTACAATTCTCACCCATCTTTTGCCCTGCATTGATGAGTCGTTCATCATCCAGTAGCCACGCATGGTGAAACTTAAAAAAGTAAGAACAACAAATGAAATGTGCAATAACTTAATCCACTTCATTATCAGATTTCATCACCCAGTAACAATTTCTGTAATGCATCTTCATCAATAATGCTTACACCTAACTGCTCTGCCTTTGCGGCCTTTGAGCCAGGGCTATCACCAACGACAACATAACTGGTTTTTTTAGATACACTGCCGGTTACTTTTGCACCTCTCGCCTGTAGTGCCTTTTTTGCTTCATCCCGGGTCATCTTTATTAAACTTCCGGTGAGCACAAATGTTTTACCTTCGAGGGTTTGCGGTGCTGCTTTTTGCAGTTCAATTTTATCCCAGTAGATTCCTTCTTCGAGCAGCCTGTCAATAATATCCAGATTATGTGGCTGTGTAAAAAAACGCGCCATGTGAGCGGCAACCACAGGCCCGACATCTTCCACCTGTTGCAGTGTTTCTTCATCTGCCTGTTTAATCGCATCAAGATCAGCAAAATAATCGGCCAGTCGCTGCGCCGTTGCCTCGCCTACTTCACGAATACCCAACGCATAAATAAATTTTGCCAGCGTCGTGTGCCTGGATTTTTTTATCGCTAAAACTAAATTCTCGGCTGATTTATCACCCATACGTTCAAGCGATGCAATCTGTTCTTTACTTAATGTGTATAAATCATTCACATGTTCGATACAGTTTTCATCGACCAGCTGCTCTACCAGTTTGTCACCCAGACCATCTATATCCATTGCCTTGCGTGATGCAAAATGCTTTATTGACTCCTTGCGCTGCGCACCACAAAACAGTCCACCACTACAACGGGCAACGGCCTCACCTTCTAACTGCTCAACATCTGAACCACATACCGGGCACTGTGTCGGCAAGCTGACTTTTCTTGCATCCGCTTTGCGGCTACCGGGAACAACTCGCACCACTTCTGGAATAACATCGCCCGCGCGCCGAATAATCACCTGATCACCCACACGCACATCTTTACGATTCACTTCATCCATATTGTGCAGGGTGGCGTTACTCACAGTGACACCGCCAACGAATACCGGCTCTAATCGAGCTACCGGTGTCAACGCGCCGGTGCGCCCCACCTGAAATGTAATATCGTTCACCCGCGTCATTTCTTCCTGTGCGGGAAATTTATGTGCAATGGCCCAGCGCGGTGCCTTCGCCACAAAGCCCAGTTCTTTCTGTAATCGCAGCGAGTCGACTTTATAAACAATGCCATCAATTTCATAAGGTAACGTATTTCGCAATTCGCTCATGTGCTTAAAGTAATTCAGGCAACCCTCAACCCCGGTAACTGTCTGGCGCTCTCTACACACCGGCAATCCCCAGCTTTGCAGCTGGTTTAACATTTCGCTGTGCGTATCATGAGTTACACTACCTTCGACCTTACCGACGGCATAACAGTACATCGACAATGGTCGTTGCGCTGTTATTCGGGGATCAAGCTGGCGCAGAGAACCGGCTGCAGCATTGCGTGGATTAACAAATATTTTTTCACCATGATCACGGGCACGTTGATTGAGCTTTGCAAAACCGGCTTTGGGCATAAACACTTCACCGCGCACTTCAAGTACATCCGGTATATTTTTACCGGACAGTTTTAATGGCACTGCATGAATGGTACGTACGTTCTGTGTAATGTTTTCGCCAGTTGTGCCATCTCCCCGGGTACCGGCTCTAACCAACAGACCTTTTTCATATAACAGACTCACTGCCAGCCCATCCAGCTTAGGTTCCGCGGTGAACACAATGTCTTCATCTTTTTCTAAACGTTGCTGAATACGTTTATTAAAATCACCCAGCTCGGCTTCATTGAAAACATTATCCAGAGACAGCATGGGAATTTCATGTTTTACCTGAGTGAAGGCATCCAGAGGTGTATCACCGACACGTTGTGTGGGTGAATCAGCACTAATCAGCTCAGGATGCTGTTGCTCCAGCGATTGAAGCTCACGGTATAAACGATCATACTCCGCATCCGGAATTTCCGGATCATCAAGTACGTAATACTGATAACTGTGATGATTTAACTGCTCGCGCAGTTGCGCAATAATTTGCTCAATGTGTTTAATATCGGACATGAGATTTTGAACGTTAATCTTTGGGTGTTATCTGTAAAGACACCCTTCTGTTAAAAAACGTAATTAGACGGTTTGTGCTTTTAGCTCGCTGAGCTTTTGCACTTTCTGGCGCAGGTGTTTGGTATACACTTCATCCAGTGGCTGACGATGCGCATTACACAAACTGGCACCCAGCATAGTTGCCATCCGATGTGCACATATCAGCATTTCATCCAGTACATCTGCCGGATTTTCCAGTAGATTCACCTGCATAAAAAAGGTAATGCCTCGCGTTTCCATATGATGCATATCATCAAAATCAAACCAGCCAGGCTCAAACACATTAGCCATACTAAATAATATACGGTTATCAATATCGCTATGCCGATGGAATATTTTCATTTCACCATGCTGTAAATTTAAGGCAAAACTGGCGCTGAGAATTTTTTCACCTTTAAGTGGCTGTTCATTCTTATCAGCCATCACAAATACCGCAATCACATCATCAACAGGCGCTTCGGTACTTTTGCTTTCGTCTTTTTGCGGGGTAGATTCATTCACTTCCTGTTGCTGAATATCTGCTGGTTTATCAGCTTGTTTATTATCGGGAGCTTCTGCCGCCAGCTGTATTTCTTCATCTGATATTTCCGGATCGGCTTCGTGCTCATCCAGCTCGTCCGCTTCTTCCGGAAAGGGATTATCTATATCCATTTTTTCAGGCACGGCAATTTCTTCCTGAAACTGCTCAATAACATCCTGATCACTTTTTGAAACAACTCTGACCGGGCCTACACCATCCACCCAGCTATTTTCAACTTCATCTTCCGCGCTGAATGATGGTATTTCATTGACCGCATCCAGCGGGGAATAAGACGACTCTTTTTTTCGATTTCGACTAAACAGGTAAACCACCACGACAATCGCAATGGCAACGCCTAGTAGAATCCAGCGAAGTTGATCCATTACGCGCTTTCTACCATTTTTGCGGCTTCTTCAACATCGACCGATACCAGACGAGAAACACCGGCTTCGCGCATGGTCACACCGTTCATTTTCTCGGCCATTTCCATGGTGACTTTATGGTGAGTAATAAAAATAAACTGCACCGTTTTTGACATGGCTTTAACCAGTGAACAGAAACGACCGACGTTGGCTTCATCTAATGGCGCATCAACCTCATCGAGCATACAGAAAGGTGCTGGATTCAGTTCGAAAATGGCAAATACCAGTGCCACTGCCGTTAAGGCTTTTTCGCCACCCGACATCAACTGAATATGACTGATACGTTTGCCGGGTGGACGCGCCATAACCACAACACCGGTATCCAGTAGATCATCCCCGGTCATTTCCAGGTAGGCCTGACCACCGCCAAACAGGCGTGGGAACATTTCCTGAATACGTGAATTCACATGTTCATACGTTTCCTTGAAGCGCGAACGGGTTTCCTTATCGATTTTCGCTATCGCCTGCTCCAGTGTATCCAGTGCTTCGGTGACATCATTATGCTGTGAATCGAGGTACTCCTTACGCTTGCTTTGTTCTTTAAATTCATCAATCGCCGCCAGGTTAATTGGGCCGAGACGTGCAATACGTTGTGAAATTTCTTCCACCTTGCGAGCCCAGTCATCAATACGTGCATGTTCGCCCAGCTCCTCCAGTAATTCTTCAACTTTGAAATCGGTTTCCTGCAGTTGTTCCTGCACCGTCTGGCTGCGCACTCTGACTTCTGAGGTATTTAAACGCGCCTGTTCCAGACTGGAACGAATCATCTGGGATTTCTGTTCAAACTCATTGCGCTTCTGTTCCAGCTGACGCAAATTATTGTCGACTGTTTCAACCGAACGACGCGCTTCGGTTAACTGTTCTTCAACCTGTAAACGCTCGGCGAGTAAGGTTTCCAGCTCTTCGGCTTTATTCTCAGAATTTTCTACCGCCTGTAAACCTTCGGTCAGTTCCTGCTTACGTTGCTGCTGCTGTTCCAGCTGACGCACCATACGATCAATATTCTGTTCGAGATTTCGTTTTAAGGTGCGACGCGATTCAATCTGAATCGCCAGTTCATGCACCGACTCACGTTCAGTTTGCGCCTTGCTACGTGCTTCCAGTAACTGATTCTGTAACGTTTCACGCTGACCACTCAGTTCATCACGCTCACGTGACAGTTCTTCCATCTGCGTCATCGCTTCATTGCGTTTACGTCGCGCGTTTTCCATTTCTTCCTGCTGACGCTCAATATTATTGGTCAGATCGCTCGATTCTTCCTGAAGATTCTGGTTGCGACTTAACAACTGTTCCAGTTTGCTCTGGCCAGAAGTAATCTGCGCCTGAATCTGTGCGCACTGACTGTGTGTATTATTCAGTTCGGCCTGCCACTGTTCACGTTGCTGTTCCAGATTCTGTAACTGTGCACGGTTATCCTGAATTTTAACTTCCAGTTCTTCTGCCTGCATGTCCAGCTCTTCCAGCTGTTGCTGCAGTTCTTTTATTTCCTGTTCACGCGCCAGCACACCGGATTTTTCATCTTTATCACGCGCCACTCGTAACCAGGCAGAACCCAGCCAGATACCTTCTCTGGTAATCACGGATTCATGTGCACCTAAAGATGCACGCATCGCCAGCGCCTGATTCAGATCATCTGCGGCTTTTACGCCCTGTAACAGTCCAGCCAGTTCAACGGAAGATGTGATTTTATTCAGCAGATTATCTGCACTTGCAGCAGCCGAAGCGGCAACCGATGTATCAAACAGATTAACCGTGCCCCGCTGTAAATCACCCAGCACCTGAGCCACACTGTCCATACCATCAACACACACGGCTTCAAGGTGCGAACCTAGCACGGTTTCAACGGCTTTTTCCCAGCCGGCTTCTACTTCAATGTTTTCCGCAAGGCGAGAATTTGTTGCCAGGCCATGTTTTTCCAGCCAGCCCGACACGGCATTTTCTTTTTTACCCAGTGCAGCCTGTTGTAAAGCTTCTAATGACGCTAATCGACCACGGGTATCGTGCAACTGTCGGCGCAGATCATCTTCATCACGATTAAACTGCGTTGATTGTTCACGCGCATTACGCACCTGCTCGATAACACCAGATACCTGATCCTGCAATTCCGCTTTTTTCATTTCAGCGGTTTCACTTTGTTCACGTAACTGCTCAAGCTGAATGTCTAAATCATCACCGACCAGTTTACGTTTTTCTTCTTCAATTTTTTCCAGACGCTGGCGGAGCTGAACGACGTTTTTTTCCAGTTGCTCCATACGCGTGCGCTCAACCTGCGCGGTTTGTGATGGCTCCGCTGCACGTTGATTATGCTGATCCCATGACTGCTGCCATTCCTGCATTGCCTGCTCGGCTTCATGCAGCTGATCATTCACACTTTGCTGAGACTCACGCTGCATTTCCAGTTGTGGCTCTGCCTCGCCGAGCATCATATCGATTTCTTCTAGCTGTTCACGATCCGCCTGCAGTGACTGCTCTATTTCCTGCAGCGCATTTTGCAAATCGGCCAGATCACTCTGCTGCCGACTGAGCAATTCTTTCTCGTGCTGAATCGTCTGTTCAATGCGAGAAATTTCTGACCCCAGGCTGTAGTAACGTGCCTGTACCGCACTCAGTGATTCATTTGATTCAACACGCTGTTCACGTAATGTTTCCAGTTCGGATTCAACCGAACGCTGCTCGGCAATCACTTCCTGTAAGCGGGTTTCCTGTTCTTCAATCGCCTGTTCACGATTTTCCATTTCCGCATTCAGTTCACGCCAGCGCAGTGCCAGATGTTCAGCTTTAAACCGACGTTCTTCGATTTTTAATTCTTTGTATTTTTCTGCGGTGTTCGACTGACGCTGCAAATGCGCCAGTTGCTTGTCGATTTCTTCACGCAGGTCATCCAGACGTTCAAGGTTTTCACGAGTGTGACGGATGCGCGTTTCTGTTTCACGACGGCGCTCCTTATACTTGGAAATACCCGCCGCTTCTTCGAGGAATACACGTAATTCTTCTGGCTTGGCCTCGATCAGGCGCGAGATCATGCCCTGCTCGATAATCGCATAGCTGCGTGGCCCCAGGCCGGTGCCCAGAAACAGGTCGGCAATATCACGGCGACGACACTTGGTCCCATTTAGAAAGTATTTGGACTGACCATCACGGGTGACCAGGCGTTTGGCGGAGATTTCTGCGTAGTTTGCATAGGGGCCCTCCAGTTTGCCGGCACTATTATCAAATACCAGCTCAACCGAAGCCTGACTCACCGGCTTACGTGAAGATGAGCCGCTGAAAATAACATCATCCATTGAGGCACCCCGCAGGTGCTTGGCGGAGGATTCACCCATCACCCAGCGAACCGCATCAATGGTATTCGATTTACCACAGCCATTGGGGCCGACAATACCGTTAAGATTAGATGGGAAGTCAATTGTGGTGGGGTCTACGAATGATTTGAAACCCGCCAGTTTAATTTTGCTTAAACGCATTTATGTATAAAACCCTGTTTGCAGCGCCCGTGGTCACGCGGAAACGCTTTTTTGTGGCACTAATAAACTGTGCTCTTATCATCTGCTCAAAAATTATCTATTAAAAAATCAACGCTTATCAAGCGGCCTAGTATATCAATTTCGCGTTATAATGCCGCCGAATTTTGCAGATTACACAAAGTTTCTGCTTTTAGCCCGGCATACCGCTATTTACACCATGAGGTTCCAATGACTACCAGGCCTTCAAAAAATCTTGAAACATTTGATAACCCACGCCCAGAGCGCGATTACACTATCCGTATTCATACGCCGGAATTCACCTGCATCTGCCCGAAAACCGGCCAGCCAGACTTTGCGACGATTCACCTGGATTATATTGCTGACCAGAAATGTGTCGAGCTGAAATCGTTCAAGCTGTATATGTGGTCATTTCGTGAACAGGGCGCCTTTCATGAAGACATTACCAACCAGATTCTGACCGATCTGGTTGATGCAACGGATCCTCGTTTTATGCGCATTACCGCCGAATTTAATGTGCGCGGTGGTGTTTATACCACGGTCATTGCTGAGCATCGAAAAGAAGGCTGGGTGCCGCCTGTGCCAGTCAGCCTGCCTTAATTTCTGCCCGGCTATCGCCGTTTCGCGATGACAGATCACGCCTTATTTATCGGCATAGACCTGGGCACATCCGGTGTCCGGGCCTGCGCCATAGATCAGAACGAGAAGCTGCTGCATTTATGCAGCGCGCCACTTCCTGCGCCCATCCAGCAAGATCAATCGATTACGCAGAACCCGCAGCTCTGGTGGCAGGCCACCGATCAGGTCCTCAAACAGCTTTTTGCACAGATTGATCCAGCCGATGTTTACGCTATTGCGGTTAACGGCACCTCGGGCACTGTTCTGTTAGCTGATGCGCAGGGCAAGCCTGTTGCAGACGCACTGATGTACAACGATGCCAGCTGCACGGCACAGGCGGCACAGATCAAGCAGATCGCACCGCAGAACAGTGGCGCACATGGCGTCAGTTCAGGCCTCGCCAAACTGCTGCATTTACAGCAAAACCACCCGGAAGCAGACCGTTTACTGCATCAGGCAGACTGGGTAGCCGGGCAGCTGAGTGGGCGTTTTGATATCACAGACAGTAATAACGCACTGAAAACCGGCTTCGACCCACTGAAAAATGAGTGGCCGAGCTGGCTTGATTCACTCAATGTGAAACGCAATCAACTGCCCGAAGTCGTTCAACCCGGCACCGCTGTCGCGACCATTAAAACCGGGCTATATAATGAGTACGACTTAAATACTCAATGCCAGATTGTTAGCGGTACAACGGATAGCATTGCGGCTTTTCTGGCGACAGGCGCCAGCCAGCCGAGTGATGCAGTCACTTCACTGGGCAGCACGCTGGTACTCAAAATCATCTGCGAAAACCCCGTATCTGCTCCCGAATATGGCATTTACAGCCATAAACTGGGAAATTACTGGCTCGCGGGTGGCGCCTCAAACTCCGGCGGCGCGGTGCTTAGGCATTATTTTAGCCAGCAGCAGCTTGACGAATTAACGCCACAACTCAAACCTGAACAACCCACCGGGCTGAGTTACTATCCTTTACTACAGCCTGGTGAGCGCTTCCCTGTTAATGATCCTTCTCTTGCACCCAGGCTTAAACCTGAAGCAGATTCTGATCTGCAGTTTTTTCAGGGCATGCTCGAAGGTATCAGCGAAATAGAGTTACAGGGATATCAAAAATTACATGAACTTGGCGCGCCCTATCCGGCCAGAGTAATAACCGCGGGCGGCGGCAGTAAAAACCCTGCCTGGAATCAGATCAGACAAAACGGTTTACAAGTCGCTGTCAGCTCAGCAGAGTATAGTGAGGCATGTTATGGTAGCGCGCTACTGGCCAAACAAGGATCAAACGCGGGCTAAAGCTTAATTAAACAGTTAAAAATATGGATACAATATAATCATATGATTACAAATTTATTTAGTGGTTTCGCACATCTTTTTAGCGGAATTAAACTCATTACTCAGCCTGGTATTCGACGTTTCGTTATCATACCGCTGCTGATTAATATCATCATCTTTGGTGGCGCAAGTTTTTATTTATTTAGCCAGTTTGATCAATGGATGAGTCAGTTAATTCCAGATTTTCCGAGCTGGCTTGACTGGCTGGAAACGCTACTTATCTGGTTACTCTGGCCACTGTTTTCAGTGATGATACTGCTGGTTATTTTTTACAGCTTCAGTTTTGTAGCGAATGTTATTGCCGCACCATTTAATAGCCTGCTGGCAGAAAAAGTTGAACAACACATCACCGGACAGGACCTACAGAACATCAGTCTCTATCCCAGCTTTGAACTGATTAAACGCAGCATCGGCTCGGAGTTAGGAAAAATTTTCTATTTTCTAAAATGGTGGTTGTTGCTGTTTATATTGACGCTTATTCCCGGCGTAAATTTCATTGCGCCTTTTGTCTGGATTCTGTTTGGCGCCTGGATGCTCTCACTGGAATATCTGGATTACCCCATGTCTAATCACAATCAATTTTTTAAAGAGATTAATCAGCAGGCCATGTCCAGACGCAGCCTGTCGATGGGATTGGGCGGTGGTATTCTACTGCTCACCAGCATTCCCTTTATTAACCTGATCGCCATGCCGGCGAGCGTGGCTGCGGCAACTGCACTCTGGGTTAAGCATAGAGATGACATTATATGAGTAGCATGACGCTTAAGCAGCTCGAAGA
>Ga0316207_10001206_pt1 | contig 33215 bp, 31 predicted proteins | sample 6weekpyrite_MG_FD_204943 | JGI IMG/M metagenome (GOLD analysis project Ga0316207, IMG submission 204943) | Microbial mat bacterial communities from mineral coupon in-situ incubated in ocean water Damariscotta River, Maine, United States -... | ecosystem: Environmental > Aquatic > Marine >...
AGCAGATGGCTAATGATAACTACGGAATCGCCTTAGGCATGATCGAAACTCGTGGCTTAGTGCCAGCAATTGAAGCAGCAGATGCAATGACTAAAGCAGCAGAAGTACGCTTAATCGGTCGTGAATTTGTTGGCGGTGGTTATGTAACTGTTCTAGTTCGCGGTGAAACAGGTGCGGTTAACGCTGCTGTTCGTGCGGGCGCAGACGCTTGTGAACGTGTTGGTGACGGCCTTGTAGCGGCTCACATCATTGCTCGTCCACACAAAGAAGTTGAACCAGTTCTTCCAGCAGGCAAGTAAGACTGCTTGAACTGTAAGAATATTTTTAAAACTGTAATTTAATAGAAAGGAGAGCAACAATGGCCAATGATAATTATGGTATCGCTCTAGGTATGATCGAGACACGTGGTCTTGTACCAGCAATTGAAGCAGCAGATGCGATGACTAAAGCAGCTGAAGTATCACTTATCGGACGTGAGTTCGTTGGTGGTGGTTACGTAACTGTGCTAGTTCGTGGTGAAACAGGTGCGGTTAATGCAGCTGTTCGTGCGGGCGCAGACGCTTGTGAACGTGTTGGTGACGGCCTTGTAGCTGCGCACATTATTGCTCGTCCGCATTCTGAAGTTGAGCCTGTATTGCCTGCAGCAAAAGGCTAAGGCTTTTAAATTTTAGTTACTAAATAGGAGAACAGAGCATGGCCAATGAAAACACTGGTATTGCCTTGGGCATGATTGAAACGCGTGGTTTGGTGCCTGCAATTGAGGCAGCAGACGCGATGACTAAAGCAGCAGAAGTATCGCTTATCGGACGTGAGTTCGTTGGTGGTGGCTATGTCACTGTTCTGGTTCGTGGTGAAACAGGTGCGGTTAATGCAGCTGTACGTGCGGGCGCAGATGCGTGTGAACGTGTTGGTGACGGCTTAGTCGCTGCACACATTATTGCGCGTCCACATTCTGAAGTTGAACCTGTTTTACCGGCAGCTGGTAGCAGTAGTCCTGCTAAAGCAAAAGCTTAAGGTTTTAACGTTTTAGTTGTTAAATAGGAGAACAGAGCATGGCCAATGAAAACACTGGTATTGCTTTAGGCATGATTGAGACACGTGGTTTGGTGCCTGCAATTGAAGCAGCAGACGCGATGACTAAAGCAGCTGAAGTATCACTTATCGGACGTGAGTTTGTTGGTGGTGGTTATGTCACTGTTCTGGTGCGTGGCGAAACAGGTGCGGTTAACGCGGCTGTACGCGCTGGCGCTGATGCGTGTGAACGTGTTGGTGACGGCTTAGTCGCAGCACATATCATTGCTCGCCCGCATTCTGAAGTTGAACCTGTTTTGTCAAATAGTGAAGGTTTTACTCCTAGAAAGGTTTCATAAAACCTGGCAGGTATGTAATTCGAGATGCTATATGCAAATGCAGATCAGTGGGTCCTCGGTTATCTTGGTAGAGCACTCAGTTTAGAGATGACCGCAGTACAGCAGTACGCGACCCATGCCAAGTTGGTGTCCGCCTGGGGCCTGGCTGAAGATGCAAGCAAGTTGCACGAAGAATCGCTCGAAGAGATGGGGCATGTTGAGAGAGTGATCTCTCGCATGCTTGCTCTTGGGGTGGCTCCTAATGCTTCCATGCTTCGTCCTGTGAAGGTAGGAAATAACCTGCGTGATCTGCTATTGGCAGGTGGCGAGTTAGAAAAAGACCTGATCGAGCTATACAGCCAGGCAGTACATCACTGTGCAAAAAATGCTGATCATGATAATCGCACGTTCTTTGAAGGTCTTCTCAAAGAAGAGCAGGAACATGATGTGGCCCTCACAGCATGGATAAAAAGACTTGAAACAGCCGAGCGTTCTCACGCTTCTCGTGCTACATTCTAGCTGGGAGGAAGCATGCAATCTGAATGGAAAGACCGTAAACGTCCCAATCGCTTAGAAAGACAATACCAATTTGAGGACTATGAAGCCTTACGTGATTTTCTTGACCGTGCGGCTGATTTATCAGAAAAAGAAGATTATTATCCTGATATGGGTTTTGGTCGTGATTATGTTAATGTTACTATCCATACAGAAGAAGATAGTGACACTATCTCAGAACAACAACGTCAATTTGCCGAGCAACTTGACATCCTTTTTAGCGAGAAGCCTACAGAGCACTAGTCGATGAGTATTATTGCCATTGTTGGTAACAAGGGTGGAGCGGGAAAAACCACGTTATCGGTTAATCTTGCATCGGGCCTTAATAAACGTTCCCGCACAGCAATCATTGACGCGGATCCTCAACGTTCATCACTACAGTGGCGAGCATTCTCGGAAAATGAAACTGTCCCTGTTTATGCCGCAGAAGAAGACCTGAACGAACAAGCTGATGCATTAAGGCAAGACTACGATCGTATCATCATCGATTGCCCACCCTCTGTTTATGCTCCACAGACTAATAAAGCACTGGTTATTAGTGAACATGCCGTTATACCGGTTCAGCCATCCCCGATGGATTTATGGGCAACGGTACATATTGTCGAGGCTGTTGAAAAAGCGCAGGAAACGAATCCTGATTTAAAACCATTACTGGTGATTAACCAGTTAGAGCCGCGTACCTTGTTGTCTAGACTGGTACGTGAAGCCGTTCAGGAAATTGGTATACCGGTTGCTGATGCCATGATTCGACGGCGTGCCATCTTCCGTAGCAGTGCGTTGGACGGTAAAAGTGTTTATGAGACGGGTCGTCGAGGCGATGCGGCTGTAGAAGAGATTGAATATTTGATCCAGGAGATTGTTCAATGAGTAGTAATAAAACCATGAAAAATAAACTCGTTAACTCAATGCGAGCAACCAAGGCTGGCACCAGTAAAGCCGTCGATGTGGAGCCGACGGAAAAACAGGCACCGGTAGCGCAGCAGGCGGCTACACCCGCCAAGCAAGCAAAACCAGGCAAGAAACCGGCCGTATCGCAGCCCGCTTCAACTGGATTCTCATCATCTTGCCGTGTTTGGCCAGACTAAATTAATAAATACATAGATATAAGTCTATATAAATAACAAATTCAATCTGCTATAGTATATGTGTTACGTGCTTCTTGCTGCCGTACTGGTGGTTAAGAAACACGTGTTCATAGTGCCTATAAATAGGGAACATAAGAGCCAGTTAGTGTAAATGGCACCTTAGGAAGGGACTCGAGACGGTTATTAATTTACTCGCTTTAGAGTAATACGTTGCGATGTCTTTACGGCAATTGGGCTGATAGATTGTCGCTAATCCGATAAAGTACTCGGTAATTACTATGTCAAAGTCCAGCGATAACAACAGCAATATACTTAACGCATCCTCCTCTGATTACCTTATTCGCCATGTTACTTTACGGCAGTTACAGGTATTTGAAGTCATTTTTCGTCTAGGCAGTTTCACGCGCGCTGCAGAGGAATTATTCCTTACACAGCCGACTGTGTCGATGCAAATGAAGAAACTGACGGAAGTCATCGGTTTACCTTTATTTGAACATGTCGGTCGTTCGATTGAAGCGACAGAAGTCGGTGTTGCGCTTTATGATGTCTGCCACAGCATGTTCGCGACACTGCAAAACCTCGAAATGAAAGTAGCGGATATGAAAGGGCTGAAACGTGGCCGTTTGCGTTTGGCTGTCATCACCACAGCAAAGTATATGGCACCTGAAATGCTGGGGGATTTTAGTAAGCTTTATCCCGGGGTTGAACTGGCACTTAAGGTAACCAATCGCGACAGTATTATTGAGCGGATGCATAAAAATGTTGATGATTTGTACATCATGGGTCAGGTTCCGGAAGGGGAGCTTGAGGTAAAATCATATTCTTTTGCAGCGAATCCATTAGTAGTGCTCGCGCCTCGTGATCATCCGCTGGTGAATAAAAAAAATATCAGCCTTGAAGAAATTGCCAATGAGCCTTTTATTGTACGTGAGCCAGGTTCAGGAATGCGTGACGCTACGTTTAAGGCATTTAATGCGAAAGGCTTACAGCCAAAAGTAAGAATGGAGTTGGGCAGTAATGAGGCAATCAAACATTCAATTGTTGGTGGTCTCGGCTTATCGATCATGTCTTTACATACGGTTTTACTTGAGGGTATTGACGGGCCGGTTGCTATTCTTGACGTGGAAGGATTCCCCATCATGCGTCACTGGTATATGGTATACCCGAAAGGTAAAGAGTTGTCGCTAGTCGCCAGTACCTTCCTGGATTTTGCCATTGAGTATGAATCAAAAATTAACAAGCGCATGGAAACGATTTGGCCTGCATTGACAGAAAGATTAGCAAAATCATAATTAACAAAAATAAAATACATCTATAAATTACGCGGTTAATAGCGATGCTTTCCATCAAAGCAAGTTATAGTAACGATAGTGAAATTAATGTGTAATTTAGAGTAGAACAACGGATAATTTTAAAATAAAAAAACGATTACAATAAAAATTAACACATTAAACAATAAAAATTAATACATTAAACAATAAAAATTAATACATTAAACAATAAAAATTAACACATTAAACAATAAAAATTATTTTTCTTTGGAGGCAAAGAGATGTGTATATTAAATCAAATACATTCGCGTGGTACGGGGCGAGGTATTTTTGATAATGTTGCTGCTGTTATCGGATCACCAACGGCGTTGCAATTAATGAAGGCTGCAGCTTGACGCGGGTTACGATATGAATATGGAGCAGCTCATCATCGTGGTAGCCGTGCTACCGCTTATTTCAGCATTACTGATTCAATTATTTTCCACACGCATCGGTCGTGGCGCTGCGCGACTCAGTGTGGCCATGACTACCCTTAGTTTCCTGTTGTCTGCGCTATTATTAACATGGGCATTAACAGGACATGGGCCGCAGGCACTGTCGCTAGGTAATAGTTCTGCGATTATGTTGTTTGATCCCCTGGGTACGTTATTGGCAACGATCATCCTTGGTATCAGTTTGATTGTTCATTTGTACTCGGTGCGGTATATGGCCGAAGAAGCCGCCTACGGCCAGTTTTTTGTCTTGCTCGACTTGATGACGGCTGCGCTGATATTTATGGTTATTGCGGGTGACCTGATTACGCTGGTGATCGCCTGGTATTTGGTTGGCGTATTACTGTATTTCTTGTTGGGTCAGGATACGCGCAGTCAAACAGCCTACCGCTTTGCTTTCTGGACGTTGATCACATACCGGATTGGCGATTTACCGCTAATTCTCGCTGCCGCTTTGTTGTATAACGCGTATGACACGTGGTCTTTAACCATTATTTTTAACGAGATTATGGCCAATCCATATGCGCATCAATTCCTGGGCTTATCGCTAACAGAAGTGGTGGCGGCACTCATCGGGTTTGCCGCATTTGCGCGTTCCGCTCAGTTTCTTATGCACACATGGTTGCCGTATACAATGGATGGGCCTACCCCGGTGTCGGCATTGATGCACGCCGGTATTGTTAATGCAGGTGGTTTTTTAATAAATCGTTTTGCACCCGTGTTTGTTAATAGTGGTGACGTCTTGAACTGGATCTTTATCGTCGGCCTGGTAACGGCGATATTTGGTTCCTTGTTAATGTTAACTCAGAACGACATTAAAAAAGCGCTTGGTTATTCGACCATGGGGCAAATGGGTTTTATGATCATGGAGTGCGGTATTGGTGCATTCTCATTGGCGATATACCACATGTTTGCCCATGGTATTTTCAAAGGCACCATGTTCCTCTCCGCAGGGGGTGTGATTAATAGTGCGCGTCAAGACGACGGTATTCCCAAAGATGAGTTATATACCTTCGCTGTGGAAAAGCAGCCGAATAAGGCACGTAAACCGTGGCTGTTGATGGCGGCCATTACCCTTGTTGTACCTCTGGTGATTCTCGTTTTTGCCCACCTGCTTATTGCTGAAGATTATTTCCAGAAACAAGGTGCAGTCATCTTATTGTTCTTTGGTTGGGTAACGGGTGCGCAATTAATTTTTGCTACGTACCGGATGCGAACCCAAAACATTTGGCGGATGGTTGGCTTGAGTGTGTTATCACTCGTGATCGTTGTACTGGGTTATGTCTTTATTAGCCATGCATTTGACCTGTTCCTGTACCCTGAACCGGCATTCCGTGCACAGCTTTATACTGCTGCCTCTATTGATATTTTACGCTTTGATGTACTCGTCGTGATTACGACATTGATTATCGTTTCTGGATGGGTCGTCACCTATTATGCGGATCAAAGTGGTTATCGTCGACGTCAGCAGGGTAAACGGTTGTGGCTAAACTTTTATGCACTGATATCTCGAGAATTTTATATCAGTGATATCTATACCCGTTTGACACGAACGCTGTTGGCACTCTCCGGTCGATTGAATGTCTGGTTGAGGTGGCTATAACATGACTGAGTCAATGATTATTCTACTTGCTGGCATTTTTCTGCCGTTGTTTCCCATGAGCATGGTATTCAACGCGGTTCTTGATCATATCAAGCAGCCCTGGTTACGGGTGCTGTTATTTATAGCCTGGCCGTTATGTGGCGTATTTATTGTGTTTTATAGTGGTGTGGTCATCCCTGACTGGGTGTTGACGCTCGCGCTTTTGACATCGACGCTGTATGCCTTTCGGATGCTTAGTTTGCGTGAAGTGAATCAATGGAATGGATTTCTGGCGACGTCGTTATGGAGTTTATTATGGCTAGCCGCCATGCATGATACGCCAGAGATGTTGCTATATGGTTATGCATTGAGCATGACCGTTCCACTGGTTTTATTGTTAATACTGAGCGCCGGGCTAGAGCAGCGTTTTGGTGCGGCATATACCGGTTTATATGGCGGGCTGGCGCGAACGATTCCACGTTTCTCTGGCGTGTTGGTCACGGTTATTGTAGCTGCGATTGCAACGCCGCTGTTCCCAACGTTTTTTATTATGTTCGACCTGGTTGTCGAGACTATTTCTATCATGCCACTTGCAGCGATGGCCTTGCTACTTATCTGGTTGCTATGGAGCTGGGCTGGCGCCCGTTTGATTCAGGGGCTAATCGTGGGCAGGGCAAGTAATGTCAAGATTGCTGACATTGGTATTCCTGTTATTGGATTTTATAGCAGCGTATTGCTGGTGTTAGCTATTGCAGGTATTTATATGAGCAGGGTAATTTTATGAGTTTACCTAAGGGACAAAGACTCAGTATTCGCTCCATGATTTATGTGGCAAGTGAACAGATTCCTTTTTTCTGGCCGATGCGTACGTTCATTCATCACAATCCTTTGCATGGCATGGAAGATTTACCTTTTGAACAGGCCGTACAGGAAGGTAAGCGATTATTGCATGGCCGAGTATTTTTACGCCGCCCGGTTTACCAAATGTATTTGCAACAAGGTAAGGTCGATCGTGAAGATCTCATTAACCAAATCAGTCAGTATGTAGCAAAGCGTGATGCGATTCCCGGCATTGACTTGCAGCAATGGCTGATGGCGCTGTTGACAGAAACGGAACAAAAAGTTGTTACCAAGCATAAAATTGCCAGTAATGAGGACATTCAGGCGGCCGTAAATGGTCAATCGCTTCCAGAAGGTAATTCATTTACCCCTGATAATATAGCGCCGCATTTACGGCATGAATTACTGGGTGACAGACCTGTCTATGATGCGCTTGATGCCTTGTATGGTACAGAAATCGCCAATGAGCTTGATGAGCTTGTTATCAAGAGTTGTCTGGATTTTTTTGATGAAGGTCAGTCTGTCTGGTCGATGCCTGGACGCAAACGCGGATTTTTCAAAGCATGGCGTGAAGTTGCCAACCGCAATATCCGGCTTTATTTACGTGGTATGGATATCAAAAATGTTCTTGCGGAGGATGATACACCTGAAGGTGTTATTGCCCATGTGATGAATATACTTGGTATACCTGAAGATCGCTGGGTTCACTACTTTACGCGCGAACTTGCACAACTTCATGGTTGGACCGGGTTTATTCGTTGGCGCTGGAATGCTAAAAATTATTACTGGAGTAAAACGCATCCTGCAGATTTGATTGATCTGGTTGCTATTCGGTTGACCTTTGCGCTGGCACTGTTAAGCGAACGACAAGGTGAGCATGGATATGAAGATATCACCATAACAGCACCCGCTATTGAAGATGCAATCAAAAACAATACTGCGGAAACATACCTGCGCTACGAATTATTCGGCAAAACTATTTTACCTGGCATGGCCAAGCATGTAGAGCAGACACTCGCGCGTGGAAAAGCGTCAAAAACAGAAAAAGTCTTTTACGAATACACTGCGTTTAAGCGTGAGCATGAAGCTAACACACAGGCTGAACGACTTAAAACAATCGCGCTGCGCGTGGGTCAGCTTGATGCATTGCGATCGTTGTCTGCAGATGACTTTAGTTATTTGCTTGATAGTTTGCGCATGTTTGAATTATGCGAAGGTATGTTTTGGCTGCGAGCCATGGAAGCACATGCGATTAATCATTTGCTTGATGGTGTGAATGCTACGCCGCCTGAGCCACGAGACAAACGTCCTTTTGTACAGGCAATGTTCTGTATCGATACGCGCTCTGAACGGATCCGTCGTCATCTGGAAAGTGTTGGTGACTATCATACCTATGGTATAGCAGGGTTCTTTGGTGTACCCATGAGTTTCATGGGGCTGGGTAAAGGGAGTGAAATGCATCTTTGTCCTGTGTTGCTAACACCGAAAAACCTGGTGTTGGAAATGACCGTTGCCGACGCAGAAGATGTGCATGCAGTCACGGCGCTTGAAAAAGCCATGCATGAACTTAAAGAATCGGTATTTGGTCCTTTTGTGACAGTCGAGGCCATTGGTTTATTGTTTGGCTTTGATATGTTCGGTAAGACCTTAATGCCACAAACCTATAATCACTGGCGTAAGCGCCTTCATAAAAAGAAACGCTCTACTCATCTACTCATAGATAAGTTAAGTCGTGAACAGGCAGATTCCATTTTAAGAACAGTACAACGAGCCGTTATTACGATGGCCGTTGAACAGGACTATGGCCTTAAACCTGAACAAATCAGTGATGACATGGTACGTGAAATACGTGAAACAGCACTTGGTAGACAAACGGGTGCAACATTATTGGCCAACGCAAGAAACCTGAACAAACAACAGGAGCAGGAATTTATCTTGCGTCTACGCGATACCTATCGAATTAATGCGGCCTATACTCAACTGCAAATGGAACGACTGGGTAGAATCGGCTTTAGCCTGGATGAGCAGGTTGGTTTTGTTAGTCAGGCCTTGCACTCAATTGGTTTAACAAAAGATTTTTCACGTTTCGTATTATTGTTTGGACATGGTAGTACCTCGGAAAATAATCCATATGAGTCAGCACTGGATTGTGGTGCGTGTGGTGGCAACCATGGACAGGTCAGTGCGCGCGTACTAGCGCAAATGGCAAACAAAAAAGAAGTACGTCGTAAGTTACGTGCCCAGGGCCTTATTATTAATGATGATGCCTGGTTTGTCGGTGCACACCATAATACCACGACGGATGAACTCGTCCTCTATGATCTCGATCATGTTCCTTCAACACATATCTTTTATATGGATCGACTACGTACCGGTTTGTCAGCAGCCTCACACCTGTGCGCACAGGAGCGCTTGCCGAGTTTGCAGCTTGAGCCTACGTCTCAAGAGCCGACAGCGGCCTACCGTGAGATTGAACGTAATGCCATGGACTGGTCACAGGTTCGTCCAGAGTGGGGCTTATCTCGTAATGCTTATATTGTTATTGGTCGACGCGAATTAACCAAGGACATGTCACTGGATGGTCGAGCCTTTATGCATTCTTATGATTATCGTCTGGATCCAAAACAACGACTATTAGAGAACATCATTACGGGTCCTTTAGTTGTTGCACAGTGGATTAACATGGAACATTATTTTTCAACGGTTGATAATGAAAAGTTTGGTAGTAGTAGTAAGGTGTACCATAATGTTGCAGGACGTTTTGGTGTAATGACCGGTGGTCTTAGTGATTTACGTACGGGGCTACCATCACAAACGGTTCTTAATAATGGTTTACCTTATCATGAACCACTGCGACTGATTGCGGTGATCGAATCACCACTGGAACATGCACGCAAGGCAGTAGAAAGTGTGTATGCGGTCAAGACATTGGTTGTTAATGACTGGATTCGGTTGCTGGTCATCGATCCAGAGAAACAAACAGTTTATACCTATAATAATGGCGAGTGGGATGCCAAGCCCCTTTCTGATGCAAATGAATCATCCTTAGTGAAGGAGTCAATTACACAATGAAAAATCTCAACTTCAGCTCGGTTAAAAAGCTTGAAATCATTCTTAGTGGTGAGCATCAGGCCTTTGCAACTGATTTGCTCGATAATGCCGGCGTAACTGGCTATACCATTATCAACAATCTTTCCGGTAAGGGACGTCATGGTTTTCATGAAGGTCACCTCATGTTTAATGAAGAAGACGTCTTAATCATGATTATTGTTGCAATCCCCGAGGAACTGGTTGACCCCATACTTGAAGGGCTGGAACCATTTTACAGCGAACACACTGGCGTGGTGTTTATATCAGATATACAAGTGACAAGACTTGTTAAAATCAGGGGCTAAATACCTTTTGTTCGAGCAGAAGAGCAGGCTGTGGTTAATGATTTATGCGCATATTTAATGAGATAGATTTGCACAATGTTCGCGGTGATCTTTTCGGCGGCGTGACAGCTGCAGTTATCGCCTTGCCGATGGCCCTGGCTTTCGGTGTGGCATCTGGTGCAGGTGCTGAAGCTGGCCTCTATGGCGCGATCATGGTTGGCCTGTTTGCCTCCTTGTTTGGTGGCTCACCGACGCTAATCTCCGAGCCGACCGGGCCAATGACAGTGGTATTTACGGCTGTCATTGCAAAGCTGATAGCGTCAGACCCGGTAAATGGAATGGCGATGGCATTTACCGTTGTCATCATGGCAGGTCTTTTCCAGATCATTTTTGGCGTAATGAGGTTGGGTAAATACGTTACTTTGATGCCTTATACCGTCGTTTCCGGTTTCATGTCTGGCATCGGAATTATTTTGATTATCTTACAACTTAGTCCTTTGTTGGGGCAGTCTACACCAAGTGGTGGAGTGATAGCGGTACTGCAAAGCCTTCCTTCGCTGTTTCAAGCTATACAAATTGAGGAAACATCGCTTGCGATTCTGAGTTTGGCGATTCTTTTTTTATTACCTAAAAGTCTTAAACGCTATCTTCCGCCACAGTTGGTCGCGTTAGTGCTATGTACCGTGTTATCGGTCGTCTTTCTGGGCTCAGAGGAGATACGACGGATTGGTGAGATTCCAACCGGACTACCAGATATTCAAATGCCACTATTTAGTGTGGAACAATGGCAAATCATGTTACTTGATGCGATTGTGCTGGGTATGTTGGGGTGTATCGATGCCTTACTGACGTCAGTTGTTGCCGACAGTATTACACGTAAGCGACACAATTCAGATAAGGAATTAATTGGCCAGGGTATTGGCAATATGATGTCCGGTCTCTTTGGCGGCCTGCCTGGTGCTGGTGCGACCATGGGAACGGTCGTCAGTATTCAGGCGGGAGCACGAACCGCTCTGTCAGGTATTGTCAGAGCAGTCATCCTGTTAGTTGTTGTGTTATGGGCTGCTGATTTGACCTCAGTGATTCCTCTAGCGGTATTAGCCGGTATCGCAGTAAAAGTGGGTATTGATATTATTGACTGGGGTTTTTTGAAACGTTCTCACCTTATTTCTGGTAAAGGTGCGTTAATAACATACGGTGTAATTCTGCTGACGGTGTTTGTTGACCTGATAGCCGCGGTCGGTATTGGCTTATTTGTTGCCAATGTTATGACGGTTACACGCTTATCCGAGTTGCAGGCAGATGATGTAAAAGCTGTTACCGACCCCAATAAAACAGATCTGGATTTATCAGATCGTGAAAAAGAATTATTAACAAAGTCAGAAGGTCACATTCTGTTGCTTTACTTACGTGGCACGATGATTTTTGGTGCCTCAAGAGCAATTACCCGTAAGAATTCGAAAATTGAGGGGTGTCAGTCGCTCGTTGTCGATATTGTAGATGTAAATCATCTGGGTGTTTCAGCAGCATTATCACTGGAAGAATCTATTATGGACATGATTCGCGCTGGTCGTTCTGTACATATCGTTGCTCGTGATGGACAGCCATTACAGCGTTTGGAAAAAATGGGCCTGCTAAGCTATATTCCTGAGCAAAATATTGTTGTTGAACGAGAAATGGCGTTGGAAATGTTGGAAGCAACACGCACATCCTAATCGGATAAATCCTTAGATTGGCATTGTTTTTAGTAGGGTTAGAGATAGATAACAATAAAAAAGCGAGGCACTGGCCTCGCTTTTTTAAATTGAAACACCCGGTAATTATTCGGATGATGGATACATCATGGTCATAGGTGACTAGAAAATCAGGTTCATCATCACAAGCATGACGACTAAAAACAAAACGGTCATGATGCCACCTGCACGCATAAAGTCGGGCACGCGATAGCCCGCTGGCCCCATGATGAGCGCATTAACCTGATGAGTCGGTATCAGGAATGAATTGGATGTTGCAATGGCAACAGTCAATGCAAACATGGCAGGGTTAGCATCAATACCGATAGCGATATTAACCGCCAGTGGCACGAGCAGTACCGTTGCACCCACATTAGACATGACCAGCGTAAAGAAGGTCGCCAATACCGCAATGGCCGCTTGAATTACCCATACTGGTGAGTCGCCCATTACGAAGAGGACTTGTTCAGCAATCCATTTCGCAGTACCGGATGTTTCTACCGCAAGTCCTAATGGAATAAGAGATGCAAGCAAAAAGACTGTTTTCCAGCTTACCGCTTCATAGGCTTCGTCGATCGTCAATACGCGCGCCAGGATCATGCCAACCGCACCTGTTAATAGCGATACAGATAAGCGTAAGTCAGTAAATAGCACTAATGTTAGTGAAATAGCGAAGAAGAAAGAAGCCCAAAATAATTTTTCCGGACGAAGCTTTTCTGCACGAGGATATTCAGTCGTCACAACTACAAAATTGCGATCGTTTTCAATGCGTTCTAATACATCCCAGCGTGTATGTACAACCAGCGTGTCACCTGCCTGAAAAGGGATGTTACGAATATCATCGCCTTCACGCATGGTTTCGCCATTGCGGTGTAGGCCAACCATGGCCAGACCATAAGTTTTGCGCATCCACAGGTCACAGGCACTTTTGCCGATAAGTGCAGAACCTGGTGGTATAACAATTTCTGCGATACCTGCCTTGCTAGCTGCGAGGGAGTCAGAAAATGAACGCAGTGATTCACGTTTCTTTAAATCATATTTTTCAACGAATCGATTTAGATCTTCAGGAGCGGCAACGACACCGAGCACCATGCCGGATTCAATTTTGGTATCGCGCGCAAGTGAGCCTGGGCCAACACGGCTATCACCACCAAGCCGCTTGCTGGCGATAACGCGAATGCGGTTGCTGTTTTCAATCTCGTTAAGTTCTTTGCCTACCAGGCTGCTATCTTCAAGGGCAACAAGTTCAGACATGGTGTAATCAACTTTATACACATCGCGGAAGTACTGCATTGGATCAGCGCCACTGGTGCTGCTTTCGACCTTGGTTGCAGGTAAAACAAAACGTCCAGCAACAACAAAATAGATAATACCCGTTGCAACCAGGGCTAACCCTATCGGCGTTACCGAAAATAGTCCCCATGTCTCCATTTGTTGGTCTGCGGGTAATGCCTGATTTGAGGTGAGTATTAAATCATTAAGCAGAATCAATGGACTTGAACCCACCATGGTGATGGTGCCACCGAGAATCGCACAAAAACCCATTGGCATTAGCAGACGTGACATAGGCAAACCGGAACGTGCAGAGATACGTGATACTACCGGTAAGAATAATGCCGCTGCACCCACGTTTTGCATAAAAGAAGAAATTACCGCAACCGTTGATGAAATGATGGGGATAATACGACTTTCAGATGTACCGCCAACTTTTAAGATAAACGTAGCCACTTTACTCATTAGGCCAGTCTTATCAAGCCCTGAGCCAATAATCATGACAGCAACGATCGACATAACCGCATTGGAAGCAAACCCGTCAAAGAGATTCTGGGTATTAACCAGGCCTTGTCCTAATCCCATGAGCGGTGCAAATAAAGACGTAAGGCCGAGTATTACCATAATCGAAATGGCAGCGACATCGACGCCAACTACTTCGAACGCGAATAGATAAATGGTGAGTATCAGTATTGCACTAACCCAGGCGATTTCGATTGTGGGTACAATTGAGGCAATGAATAGCGCCAGAACAATAAATATAGCAAGCGCGACAAGTTGTTTCATTGATGGTCGTTCTGGGATTTTGTGGGTCTGCTCATCATCTGACAGGGCGGTCATAGTGTTTCCTTCGTAAAATAGATTTGTCGGTCGTATACGTACAAAAATAGCGAGCTATGCAACCGTTATGGTCGCAGCGAACGGTCCACCTAGACAGCTCAGTTAGTAATCCGAATGGAAATGCGGAAAAAGCTACATTTGATGTTGCCAGCTCGAAAAATACCGCGCAGGCAACCTAACAGACCAGATTATACGCTTTTAAATATTTATTTAAATGTCTCTGCGTGGCATGTGGACGGGGCGAGCCTAGAACCACGCATTCATTACCAGATAACCACCCAGCATAACGCCAATCCATAAAACCATGCTGCCAGTAGGCCAGCTTTCTGAGAGGTGATAGTGTGATAAGCGGCTTGATTTAAAAGCTGATTTGCAACTATTGATACAACGTTGGCTCATGCCCTGCAAGCAGGCTGCGAAGCCATTTATGACAGTCAATCCCGTGTGCCCGGTGGCGGGTAATACTTTACGATAAAACCAGTCAAAATCGAGGCTAATGGTCAAAGTTCGTTTCATCATGGGTAACATGACAAAAAAGGCGAGTCCGGCAAATAGCAGCAACTGAAATTGTGCAACCAGATGTGCCGCAGTATAGGGTTCGTAGATAACGGCAAAGGGTAATATGGCATAAAGTGGATCAGGGTAAACACCCAGCCCAACGCACAATGCGGCAAATACCGTCATAGCCAGTAACATATTAGGCGGTGCTTCAGCAGGACGCATCCCCGAATCTTTTTGGAAGAAAACAAACCAGGGAAATTTGATACCGGCATGCAGGAAGACACCGGCCGACGCAGCAGCCAGCGCAAACCATATAAATATCAGCTGTTGATCGGCGGCCGACTGGGCAATCATCGATTTTGAAATAAACCCGGACGTAAATGGAAAGGATGAAATAGCCAGCGCACCGATAATCCCCAGCAACGCGGTCCAGGGCATGGTCTGGAAAAGACCACCCAGATCCGTACAGCGACGTTTACCTGTTTGGTACAACACGGCACCGGCGGACATTAACAACAGGGCTTTATAGATAATATGCGCAAAGGCGTGCGCGGCCGCGCCATTAAGTGCCATCTCGGTTCCAAGTCCGATGCCAGTGACCATGAAACCAACCTGGTTAATGATGCTGTAGGCCAGAATACGTCGCATGTCATTTTCCAGCAAGGCGTAGATGATGCCGTAGAATATCATGTAGATCCCGATGGGGATTAACAGCCAGGCTCCGGGGAAGGCAACCAGTAAAGTAAACACGGCCGTCTTGGTGGTAAAGGCAGAAAGGAATACCGTACCACTGGGACTGGCTTCCGGATAGGCATCGGCAATCCAGGCAGATAAGGGTGGCGCACCGGCGTTGATGAGAAACCCTGCCAGAATAAGGTATTGTGAAATGGATTCCAGCGACAGGGCTTCAAAGCGAATTGAACCTGTTTCGACAACATGGCCGGCAATACCTGCCATGAGTAACAGTCCACCGAATAAGTGAATCATCAAGTAGCGGATGCTGGCGCGATAGGCGGCATCATGTCGCGCAGCCCAAATCACTAACGTTGAACCGATCGCCATGATTTCCCAGAATATAAATAACGTGATCAGGTCACCCGACAACGTCACACCGATGGCACTACCGGCATAGACAAACGCAGCAGAAAGTTCAAGGGTGCTGGCTTGTTTATAAGCGAAGATGCCGCCGACCAATGCCATCAAACTAAATACCGTAGCAAACATTTGCCCCGTACTTGTTATCTTGATGGGTTCGAGTTCAAAACCCAGAAAAGGAAACGTAACAATATAATCTGCTGGCGCTGACCAGATTAGTACCAAGCAAAGAACAGGCAGGATGAAAATTAATCCGTTACGAATTTTCATGCCCAGGGGCATCAGCAAACCACCTAAAACAAGAAGTAGACCGGGCGGGAAGAGCAGTTCAGTCATGGTGCGCCTCATCCGTGTTCGAACCCATATCTGATTCGGTATCGTAGTATGTTTCAGGACGCTTTAGAAACAGGCCCAGTAACTTTGCAAAGATGACCATGCCAACGCAGGTAATAAAACCATACCACGCATAAAAACCAAGACTGTCTTCAATGCCAAAAGCCTCATGTTGGTGTACAAAAAGACCGGCAACGACGGTAGCAATTAAGATGGCAATAAATAACATCCACAGTTTGCGGATGTTTTCAGTGCGAAGCAGCCAGTGTTTGCGTTGTTCATTCATTATGGATGTGCTCCTGTTAATGACATGGCCAGTTGCAAGGGCACATCCGGGAAGAAAAATAATAATAATGTTAAAAGCGCCGTGCTCATCAATGCCAGAACAATTGGCCAGGGTGCCTCAGCATGATTAATGTCACTGTCCTGCGTGGGTTGTTTAAACCAGGCAGCATAAATAATCGGAATGAAATAAGCGGCATTCAATAAGGTACTGGCAATAATAATCAGGATAGCGATCAGCTGTTCTGCCTGAAAGGCACCCATCAACATATACCATTTGGAAAGGAAGCCGGCCGTAGGTGGAAGTCCGATCATCGATAGTGCGCCAATACTAAATGCAGCCATGGTCCATGGCATGCGATAACCAATACCATTGAGTTGGCTAATGTTAGTCTTATGGCTAGCGGTATAAATCGAGCCTGCGGCAAAAAACAAGGTAATTTTCCCGAATGCATGGGCAGCGATGTGCAATGCGGCGCCAACAGTAGAAAGTGGTGCGAGGATAAATATCGCCAGAACAACATAAGACAATTGGCTAATGGTTGAGTAAGCAAGACGTCGTTTGAGATTATCCTGCTGTAAGGCAATCATCGATGCAGTAAGAATGGTGAGCCCGGCGATCCATAATACCCAGTCGGAACCGTCAGATAACGTCAACATATCCAAACCGAAAATGTAGACCACGATCTTCACTACGCTAAAGACACCGGCTTTAACAACGGCGACGGCATGTAAAAGGGCAGAAACCGGTGTCGGTGCAACCATGGCGGCGGGTAACCAACGATGCATTGGCATCAGTGCCGCTTTGCCAATGCCATATACAAAAAGGAACAACAGTATAATCAATTCCGGACCGGCCACTTTTCCAGAGAGGATGCCACCAGCTTTGAAATCAAGCGTGCCGGTCAAATGCCAGGTCCAGAGGATGGCCAGCAAGAAAAATCCAATCGAGGTGCTCAATAAAATACCGAGATAAACCCGGCCTGCTTTCAAGGCGGCATCGGTTCCCGTGTGGGTGACCAGTGGATAAGTCGACAGCGTCAATAGTTCGTAAAAGATAAACAAGGTTAATAAATTACCCGCCATGGCAATACCCATGGTGCTGGAGAGTGCGATCGCGAAGCAGATGTAAAAACGGGTTTGATGTTGCTCTTTATTAGCGCGCATATAGCCGATGGAATAAAGTGTATTAATCGGCCACAACAGGGCAGCAACACAGGCAAACAACATGCCCAGTGGTTCAAGTACAAATTTAATCGGTAAACCCGGAACGATCTCCAGCAGGATAATCGATGGTTGCTCACCAGCCAGAACAATTGGCAACAATGACAAAACGGTCGCCAGCAAAGCCAGTGATGCGATGATGGATAGACTGTCTCTCAGGTTCGGCTTCTTGCCTGTGAGCACGATCAACACCGCGGCTAACAAGGGTAGCAGCATGGTGAGGATGATCATGTTTTGACTCGACATGTCCATCACTGCACACCTGGGAGTAAAAGTTTAACCGCTTGTTCGGCCGTGCCGACGGTTAATTCTGTATTCAGGCCAAAGTAGATGTTGGCCAGCACCAATATCCATGTTGGCACCAATAACATCAGTGGTGCTTCTTTTATACCCGCATGCGCATTTTCATTTGCCGATTTGAAGTACAGTGTCTCGACCAGTTTCCAGACATAAACTACTGCGAGTAAGGAACCAATGAGAATGACACCAACAATGAACCAGTTTTGTTGTTCAATAGCGGCCAGTACGAGGTACCATTTGCTGATAAAGCCAGCGGTACCTGGCACACCAATCAGGCTGAGTCCGCCAATAATAATGGCAGCAAAGGTCCAGGGCATGTGTTTGCCAAGTCCGGCCATATTATCGATACGGCTTGAACCAATGCGGTAGACAATCGCACCGACGGCCATGAACAGAGCCCCTTTCATGAGCGCATGATTAAACAAGTGAACCATTGTCGCTGTAACGCCGAGTACCGTTCCGAAACCAAGCCCCAGCATCATGTAACCGATTTGCGCCACACTTGAATAGGCAAGCAGACGTTTACTGTCCTGTTGATTGATGGCATAAAAGGACATCATCAGGATGCCCATGACACACAATAACAGGAATATTTCATCGGTTGGTGTATCTTCGATTAACGAGAATCCGAAGACGCTGAAAATAACGCGCAACATAACATATACCGCAACCTTGGTTGCAGTGGCCGCGAGGAACACGGTAATAACCGAAGGCGCATAGGTATAGGCATTGGGTAGCCAGAGGTGCAGCGGGAACAGTGCGAGTTTCAGCGCAAAACCAACCATGATAAATGCGAATGCGGTCTGGATGGTACGGTGTTCTGCTAACGCAGGTAGTCGCTCAGACAGATCTACCATATTCAACGTGCCGGTCATGGCATACAACAGACCGACACCAATTAAAAAGAAGGTGGCACCAATGGTTCCCATGATGAGGTACTGGTAGGCGGCAGTCAGTGCCTGTCGTTTACGACCAAGACCGATCAGGGCATACGTCGAGAGCGAGGAGATCTCCAGGAACACGAATAGATTAAAGATGTCACCGGTTTGCGTGATGCCAAGCAGGCCGGTCAGGCATAACATGAATGCAGAATAAAATAACGAATGTTGTTTCGCGGGAATCTCTTTTTCGACACTGAGCAAGGCATACGGTAGGGTAATGGCAGCAATGCCCGCGACGATTAAGGCCACCAGTGCATTGGCGGCATCAATGCGGTATTCGATCCCCCAGGGTGGTGCCCAGCCGCCCAATTCATAGCTGATGATGTTGCCTGTGCTAACACTGAACAATTGCAGGCAGGCCATCGCAAATACGGCGAAACTCACCAGTGTGCTAGCGGCCCAGGGCAGGCGTCCGTTCGGCAGTATGGCGACAAGCGGTGCAGCAAGCAGCGGAAGAACAACAATTAACAAGCTTAAATGTGTTTCGATCACAGTGAGTGGTCCTGTTCATGAATCTCGTCTTCTTCGATACTGCCGTAGGCTTCCTTGATGCGTACCACCAGCGCCAGACCCAGTGCAGTGGTTGCTACGCCGACGACAATCGCGGTCAGGATCAACACATGCGGAAGGGGGTTTGAGTAGACACTGATATCTGACTCGATGATGGGGGCAGCGCCACCTTTTACATTACCGATACTGATATAAAGCATGAAGACCGAGACCTGAAAAATATTCAGACCGGCGATCTTCTTAACCAGATTGCCTTGACTGATCACAGTATAAAAACCGGCCATCATAATAATGATAACCAGCCAATAGTTGTAATGTCCGATAATCAAATCCATGTGACTGTCCTTATTCGGGCTGTCCGCGTTCAGCGAAGGCGAAGAAAATGATTAACATGACTGACATCACAGTGATCCCGACGCCGAGCTCGATAATAAGAATGCCAAGGTGTTGACCTGCAACTTGAGTGCTGCCGAGCACACCGTATTCAAGATAGTTGCCACCCAGTAATAATCCTGCCACACCGGTGCCGGCATAAATCAGTACACCCAGGCTGGCCAGACAGCGCAATATAAAAGGCGGGATGATCTGTTTTGCTGTCTTAACACCGAACACAAGCGCATAGAGAATGAGTCCGGCACTGAAAATGACGCCAGCCTGAAAACCACCACCCGGTCCGAAGTCACCGTGAAATTGTACGTACAGGGCGAACAGGAAAATCAGCGGGATCAAAAATTTTGAGACAACACGTAAGATAAGGTTATGTTTCATGGTCATCACCTGCTTTAGCGTCGTCTCGAGTACTCCGACGTCGACCACCAATGAGCAACATCACCGCAATGCCGGCAGTGAAAATAACCGTGACTTCACCGAGCGTATCAAAGCCACGATAACTGGCAAGCACGGCGGTAACGACATTCGGTACGCCGGTTTCAGGTAAGCTTTTTTCAAGATAATACGGGCCAACGTGTAGCTGAGAAGGAGCCTGTGGATCACCAAAGTCCGGTATATCGGAGGTGCCGTAGATCAACATGGCGCCCGTGATGCTGACGACGAAAAGGGGTAGCCAGGGTTTATGTGCGGGCTGTTTTTCTTGTTTTTCTTCATCGCGCCGATACGTCAATGCCAGCGTGCCGAGCATAAGCACTGTGGAGATACCGGCACCGACAGCCGCCTCGGTAAAGGCAACATCCACGGCATCCATGACCACAAACAAGCCAGCGGAAAGAAAGCTGAACGAACCAAACAACATGATGATGGCAAACAGGTTGCGCAAGTAGACAATCGCAAACGCGTGGATGACGAGCAGGGTTAATAAGGTAATGTCGACAAGACTATCAATCATTTTTTCTTGTCCACGGTTTTACGCCTCCCAACATGGCGGCATTTGCTAATGAATGTGAAGCGGTTGGGCTGGTGAAAAAGATAAAGGCAAAGATTAAAAATAATTTGAAACTGGCCAGGGTAAGGCCTGCCTGTAGCCCGAGTCCTAACAGGAACAGTGTGGCACAGAGGGTGTCGGTGGTGCCTGCTGCATGCAAGCGCGTGTAAAAATCCGGGAAACGGTGCATGCCAATGCCTCCAATGATACCGAGCAGACCACCGAGACTAAGACAAATCCAGCTGAGGAGATCAATCATCATTCCTCACCTTTGCCGACGTTATTGCCATCGGTATAAAAGTTACCGTGTTCGACCAGTTTCAGTACAGCGACGATACCGATGAAATTGATGAGTGCGTAAACAAGGGCGATATCAAGCAGGTCGTGTCGGCCAGTGACAAACGCAAACACGGCAATCAGCAGGATAGTTTTCGTACCGAGCATGTTGATGGCCGCGATGCGGTCATACACGGTTGGCCCCATCAGGGCGCGCGTTAGCGCAAGTAATATGGTGACGAGTATGGCGAGGATCGCGACGGTATACATCATGGCGTAATGTCTTCGTTATCCGGCACGGCGCGCGCCATGTCGCCTGTTTTCAGGCCCGCAGCAGCACTTGCATCCAGCGAGTGAACCTTGATTTCATCACCACTCATATCCAGCGTCACTGTGCCCGGTGTCAAGGTAATGGAATTGGCATAGATCACCTTACTCAATTCGGTGTGCTTGTTGGCAGGCAGGCTGATCACCACGGGTTTAATACTACCGGGGCGTAGAATGTGTTTAATGACACTGATGTTAGCAACAACGATTTCTTTAGCCAGGAACAGGTAATACTTGAGCAGGGGCAAGCTCATATGAAACGGCCAACTTTCATGATCGATGATGTTCATACGCCGTGAGAGGAAAACCGTCAGCAAGGTAGAGGCAATGCCCAGACCAATTAGGAGGCCTTCAGTGTGTCCCGAAAGCATAAACCAGAACAGGAATATAAGGCTTCCTGTGATTATTATTCTCATTTAAAACGACGTCCCACTCCGCCTGAACATTAAGCAACTGCGGGTGAGTATAGCAACCCCATATTTAGATAAAAAGCAGTAAGATAGAGACAGTATTTCAAATGAAAAAATGACCGATAACAAGGCGTAGCGGTTCCCTGATGCAAGCCTTATACTGGCACATCAGGTATAATCTAATAAATAGCTAACATATTGAATTTAAAGACGAAATAATGCCTTCTGCCGACAACAGCCTTCGTGCAACCAAGCTGCGTGAGCAGCTTAACTACCATAATCACCGCTATTATGTGCTGGACGACCCGGAAATTCCGGATGTCGAGTACGACATGCTGCTGCGAGAGTTGCAAGATATTGAGACAGCGCAGCCTGAACTTTGCACCCCGGACTCACCTACCCAGCGTGTTGGTGCAGCGCCACTGAAAAAATTCACCGAGGTAAAGCATGAAGTGCCAATGTTGTCCCTGGGTAATGTCTTTTCGGAAGATGAACTTAATGATTTTGATCGGCGTTGCCGAGAAGGGCTGGATGTCGATGACATCGAATACGTTGCGGAGCCCAAATTAGATGGTTTGGCGATCAGCCTCCTGTATAAAGAAGGCCTGCTTATTCGTGCTGCAACCCGCGGTGATGGCACGACCGGTGAAGACGTCACCGCAAATGTAAAAACCATTGGTGCGATCCCGTTGCGTTTGAGTGGCTCGAAAATTCCTAAGGTTATCGAAGTACGTGGTGAGATCTATATATCGCGTGAGGGTTTTGAAACACTCAATGCACGCCAGCGTGATAAAGGTGAGAAGACCTTTGCCAATCCACGTAATGCGGCAGCGGGTTCACTGCGTTTATTGGATTCAAGCATTACCGCTCAACGCCCATTAACAATGTATTGTTATGCGGTGGGAGTATGCAGTGATGGTGTGCTTGCAAAATCACATAGCGAAGTGCTTGAACAATTGCGAGGCTGGGGTATGCGTGTATCGCGTGAGCATGCGGTGGTGAAAGGTGCAAAAGGTTGTTACCAATACTACGAAAAGTTATTAAAGCGCCGGGATAAGCTGCCCTATGAGATTGATGGCATTGTTTATAAAGTGAATCGCTTTGATCAACAGCAAACGCTCGGCTTTGTTTCGCGCGCACCGCGGTGGGCAACCGCGCATAAATTTCCGGCCCAAGAAAAAACCACCAAATTACTCGCGATTGATATTCAAGTGGGTCGCACCGGTGCGCTAACCCCCGTTGCACGGCTTGAGCCGGTTGAAGTGGGCGGCGTAACGGTAACTAATGCAACACTGCATAATCAAGATGAAATTGAACGCAAAGACGTGCGCGTGGGTGATACAGTGATTGTGCGTCGCGCAGGTGACGTGATCCCTGAAGTGGTTGGTAGCATCAAAGATAAACGCAAAAAAGGTGCACGCAAATTCAAGTTCCCAACCCAGTGTCCGGAGTGTGATTCTGAAGTGGTTCGTATTGACGGCGAAGCGAAGGCGCGTTGTTCAGGTGGCCTGTATTGCCCGGCACAACGAAAAGAAAGCATTAAACACTTTGCCTCACGGCGTGCCATGGATATTGAAGGACTTGGCAACAAATTGGTTGAACAACTGGTTGATGAAAAACTCATTAGCGATGCAGCCGATCTGTACACCTTATCCGCATCGCAGTTAGCAGGCATGGAACGCATGGGTGAAAAATCAGCCAATAATTTGATTGAATCACTTGAAAAGAGTAAATCAATCACCTTGCCGCGATTTATTTTTTCCCTCGGCATTCGTGAAGTAGGTGAAGCAACCGCCCGAAGCCTTGCTAATCATTTCGGTAATTTAGAAAAAATTATGGCCGCGACAAGCGAAGATCTTGAACAAGTGCCTGATGTTGGGCCGGTTGTTGCGCGAAATATCGAAACCTTTGATCACCAGTCACATAACCGTGATGTGATCGATAAACTCATTAAAAATGGCGTGCATTGGGATGATGTTGAAGTTAATGACGCGACAGAACAACCATTAGCGGGTCAGATAATTGTTTTGACAGGGGCGTTATCCATGCCACGTGGTGAAGCAAAGGATACGCTGCAAGCGATGGGGGCAAAGGTGAGTGGTAGTGTTTCGAAAAAGACTACCGTAGTCATTGCAGGCGCAGATGCCGGTTCAAAATTAACCAAGGCGAATGATTTGGGTATTTTGGTTTTGGATGAAACAGTATTGAAAAACATATTGGCTGGTGATTTCTCAAGCTTACCAGAATAGTGTTACTGATATTTCAAGTACTCTGACCCCTTGAACCGCCTTGGTCCGATTTTGATTGTTTGTGAATAGGATTATATGAAGGCGGGTGATATTTGGCGTTTCTCACAGGTGGTGCAGATCGTCCCTTCTTTGACAGGAATAATTTCACCACAAATCAGACAGGCATTTAGATCGATACGCGCTACTACCCTGGGATTATCTGTAACCATTTCCTGTAGATCTGTCGCTGCGCTAAAATCAATTACCTGTTGAGGGCATGCTTCCTGACATAGGCTACAACTGGTACATAGCGCGCTGTTGTAGGTACGCACGAGTTGATCCCCTTCATATTCTTTAATCAGTGCACCCGTGGGGCACACTGCAACACAAATGCCGCAACCAATGCAGTTCTCTTCATCTACTTGCATAATGCCCCAGGGTAGATGTTCGGTTGATATATCTGCTTGCCTTGCGTGCAATAATTCTCGTAGTAGTGTCCGTCTTGTGGAAGGTTGTTTGGTTTGCTGGTTGATAGCCTCGTTGACATAGTGGGGTAAAATAGAAGGTACAGCAGTGCCTACACTAGTTTCTGACCTTTCCCTTACATTGTCGATAATGTGTGAAAAAAATTCCCGACGACTCAGTTTTTCAGGCGGTTTTTTTTGCTTCGGTCTGTCTTCAACGCGTAGCGCAAACGCCTCCAGGCCAAGAGATTGCTTTAGTGTTTTAAATGTTTGCAACGCGTGACTGAATAATTTCTCACCTTGTGCCATGTGGCATTTCGCGCACTCGCCCTTGGCTAACACCATTTCATCAATCCCGGACAGGCCGGCCCCGAGCAATACATTCTCGGTAAGATTGCCCAGACAGGTTACTTTATGTGAGCCTTTGAGAGCACTCTCGGCCGCCTGACAGTGCACATGGATACTTTTCTTAGCTTTTGCAGGTACGGGCTCAATAGCCAGTGCGTGGATCTTTTCCAGTAAATAGACGTCCGTCGATTTAGCTTCGCTGAATACTTCAGTCGGGCAAACGTTGACACATAAGCCACATTGAGTGCATTTATCATTGATGCTTGGCCCAAAATCCAACTCGATAGCATGTTCCGGGCAGATATCCACACACTGCTGGCAGTCACTTTGCCGAAAACGGACACGTTTACATAGTTCAGTACTAATGGAGAGTCCCTGTGCATCACTGCTGGCAAGATTTATTAACAATCCGACAGTCATCTTTTTTTATCCTTCTATACTGAGCTTGTGAGTGTCTGGCATCATTGCCGCTGGTTTGATGGCGGTAGCAGGGCCATCATGTCCCAGGTTATGAAATCCTCTGTCAATTGCGCCATGCCTTTATAAAAAGCTGTTTTGGCTTTTGCCTGAATGCTTAGGTTTAATTGTGGGAACCAGTCATTTAAATGTTGCTGGAGAAACAGTAACTGGTAGAGACGATAGACTTCGGTTGCGTCAGTCATATCTATATCGTCAGCAAGGATAGTGTCATCTTGCTCCTGGAGCGACAGCGCTTCTCGCTCGCATAAAAACGACATAAAGGACAACTCAACACCGATGTGATTAGGTAATTCTTTGCATTCATCCTCCATGCGAGCACCGGCGCTCCTATACATTATCTTAGCAGCGATGGCGCGTTCACCTAGCAACGGCCCACCTTCTTGTTGACCATCCTGGCGAACGCCGCGATAGACGTCCTCAAAGGGGGTGACATAACGTCCTGCTGGTACCACGTAGAGATCCATAAATTCCTGTTTCAGTAGTGGTAGGTCATTGTCGGGATCAAGGTTATTTGCACAGCGGCTAAGTTCTGTCACCGCCTGTGGGCTGAAAATTTCTGAAATGTTTGCAATAAAGGATGCGTCCATCAGACACGCCAACATTTCTGCGGTTGGAGGATGCAGATAAACCCTGGAAAGATAATGATACATTGCTGATCGTGACAACGCTTCATGATATGCCAGATCGCTGTCTTGACTGACAGGCATCACTTTAATTAACGCAGCGTTGTCCGCATGATGTTCGTTGCTGTGCTGGGAATTCATACCCAAGCCAAAGCCACTACTGAAAGACATATCATCTCCTACTTATTATATTTCCTAGGGTCCGGTTGCAAATTTCACAGCGGGCGTTGTCAATGCCGGGTTAGCAAAGTCAGCCGGGGCATTCTGGCCGGATTCGTTGAAATCGAAATCCTCAACGACACGCAGGGCATTGCCTACACAGGTGGTCACGCAGGCGGGTTCTAAACCTGCCTGTAACCGATGAATACAGAAAGTGCATTTTTCAACCTTGTTGGTCACTGAATTGAATTGTGGCGCACCATAGGGGCAAGCTTGAATACAATTCTTACAACCGATGCAGGCATCCTGGTTAATTAATACAATACCGTCTTCTTCACGTTTAAAGATGGCATTATTTGGATTTGATGGGTCATTGACATTGGTAACCGGGCAGGATGCCAGGCAGGCCGGATCCTGACAGTGATTACATGCGGCCGTAACAAATGTAAGTTTGGTGTTGGGATAGACATCGGTTTCTTTTTTTACCACCCAGCGGTAACTTACATGATCGGGAAGTACACCGCGCCCGTTTTTGAATGGCATGGGTGAACTCAGCGGCCGGGTGTTGTTTTCCGCCTTGCAGGCAATGCTACAGGAATCACAGCCAGTACATTTGTCTAAATCGATTATCCAACCTAGTTGAGCCATTGTAGTGACCTCTGTTGTATTACTTTATAGCTTGGTGATCTTTACGAAGGTGTCGTAGAACGAACAACTTGCACCAATAGGTTCTTGTAGACTGACATTTGGGAAACTATTGTCGGTCCGCATAATTTGTGTTGGTTGTAGACCCGCACCACGGCTTGGATCAAAACCGATGGTTTCTCCGTCGACCACATGGGGACGTGCGTGCTGCTCCCAGTGACCATAATGATGCGAAATAGCAATGACCCCCGGCTTGATACGCTGAGATACCAGCGCCTTACCTTCAATGCCTTGCGGATTAGTTGCCGAGGAAACAGTTAATGCATCACCGCTTTCAATACCGAGGGCAGCTGCATCAATGGCACTGATCTCAATGGGGTTCTCTGGAATCACAAGCATCAGCCATGGGTTAATATTGGTTCGCGCCTGACCGTGATGAACGGTTTTATAGGTGATCATATGGAATGGAAAGCCAGCGTCGTTAGGTAAACTACCATCGAAGTGTGCTACGGGACGGTAGTGTGCGATACCGCTGTAATAATTACCTGTCACCGAGTCTCGGGTGCGGGCAATGGGATCCATAAACAATCGAATAATATTGCCATACTGGTAAGTCAATTGATTACCCGTGTATTCGTCACCTGGGTTATCGAACACACCACCTTTGGACAATATCTCCTCGGGGGAAAGTCCAGGATTACTCGCCTGTGCATTGCTGGCAATGTTCTCCAACATGCTCCTGGCCCAGTCCCAACTGTTGTTCAGATCGCCCACCGGGGCACCGGCGTCATCGCGCAGGGCATTTGCGCCCACACCGGGAAGTCCCAAGGCCTTGGCGAAGCCTATTTGTATATCAAGTACTGACTTTGTATCAGGTAACACCGGGGTGTAATCGTTATTACCAGATACCGGAATACTGTTACCCAGGCCACCATTGCCTGGGCTATCACCAATGGCCTGACCATCGAAGGCACCAACAACGGGACGTTGGAAAGAGGTACCAAAATTTACCCGCCAGGGAATACCGGGTACCGAGAACTTCTCGAGGTAGACCGTGTCCGGCAGGATATAATCTGCAAAGGCCGCCACTTCGCCGATTAAGGGGCTGATGGCAACCAGCAGTGGTAATTTACTCTCATCCGATACGGTGTCTTCCCATACCTGCCTTAGGCTTGGAGTTGAGTATGGCCAGGCATTCCAATAGGTGATCAATGCCTTCAAAGGATAGGGATAACCATCCTGGGCACTTGGGATCACCTCCTGGTAGTTACCATGGGTACCAAAAGGGAACCAGGGGCGTTGGGCAGGGAAACCGGTAAACAGGCTCCCTGCTTCCTGTGCGTTGTAAAAGGTTTTGGCCCGATCGATACGAATACCATTGGTGCCCGGATCGCCATCGACATTATTTAACTGTACTACCCCTGATCTGTGGCCGACCCCGCCGGCACCAATTGTGCAACCGCCAACGAAATCGTAATTGCCAATCAGGGTGTTAAGGTGTTGGATGGCCACCTGGTTATACAAACCGTTCGTATGTTTAATCGGTCCCCGATAGCTGATGGCGGCCGCCTTCTTACCATGACTGACAAATTCACTGGCCAGCGCTTCCATCGTCGCAACGGAGACATCACAGACATTTGAATACTCTGCTCGTGTCATTACATGGGCGGACTCATCTAATATTGTAAAGGACGACTTGGTGACTGTTGGTGTGATAATACCATCAAGGTCGAGATCGAGTATTGTATCGACCTGTAAATCACCTTCAGTGACGGCGTTAGAACCGGACAAGACACCACCGGACATAACTACCGCGTCGTCATCTAATACCGTCGTGCCATTGGCGATGCCAGCCTCTTTAGCTGTGATGTAGCGTTGGAATTCACCGCCCTCATTGTCGGTGAAGGTACCAACGAGATAGCTTGCATCTGACCAGGTTGGTTGACCATCGGCTGTTGCTGCCGCCTTGTTCGGGTTGGTTAAATAGGTGCTATCAAAGGCATTATTATCAAGTATCCAACTGATCATGCCCATGGCAAGGGCGGCATCGGTTCCGGGGTTAATAGGGACCCATTGGCTGGCTTGCGCGCCGGTGTTATTCAGGCGTGGGTCAATGCTGACGTATTTACCACCGTGGCGTTTGAATTCCATTAAATCCCTGGCCATACCCACCATAGGGAAATCTGCCTCGAGTGGGTTAGCACCGAAGTAGATAATGTATTCTGACCCCAGGATATCGGCCTGCCAGCCTTCTGTTCGTCCACCACCAAGGCTATTTGCACTGCGATTAAAATCCCAGGTCATCAGTTCACCAGCCACGTGCCGACTTGATTCACATATAGAAGTATGTGACAGACCAAAGTTTACCGTGCCCCAGCCATGACGCCAGACGCGTTCGCTCATTTCTTTTTCGACACTGCGTCCGGGTGCAAAGGCAAGTTGGTTTCGTTTTGGACCCAATTCAGGACGAGCTGGATCAATCAATTCATCTCTTTCACTGGCTGGAATGAGTTGATTGATCTTACCGGCAATCTCAGCAAAGGCCTGATCCCAGCTAATGGACTCCCACTGCCCCGAGTTGCGCGGGCCAACACGCTTAAGCGGATGTTGAATGCGGAAGGGATCATACACCGTCTGCAGGCCGGACTGACCCTTGATACACATACGGCCGAGTTCAGTAAATGCGTTTGCGGGTTGAGTGGCATAGGGTAGGCGATCGGCTTGGAAGTTTTCATCAACATCCCTGTTATTAGGATGATAGGGGTTACCGTCAATCTTCACCAGAACACCTTCAATTACTTTGGCACGTAAGCCGCAGCGTGAATGACACATCTGGCAGACGCTGTAACTAATATCTTCAGCGGTCTCGATGGTATTGGGGGCATTCTCACCGGTGACAACGCCGGCGCCTGGGGTCGGTGGTGCAGCAAGCGCAGAATTGGAGCGCGTGAAGATCGGACCGGCAAGTGCGGTTGTGGCAAGTATGCCGCTTACTTTCAGGAATGTACGTCGGCTTACTTTAGGGTTGCACCAATGCTCACCTTGTTGATTCTTCATAATCCCGTGACCTCCTTTCATCTTTGTTTCAGTCACTGATCTTCTTATTGCGCCAAGGCATCGGCTATCGCTTGAATATCCCCTTGCGTCAGGACATTCAGCGGTGCCATACCACCTTCATTTTCGAGAATGGCTTCATTGATCTCCCTTGCTGATTCACCTCTTACCTCAGAGTTAGCAATAGGGAGGTGACAGCCAGAACAAACCAGGTCATAAAGTAAGGGGCCACTGGGTTGTAGGTTAGAAAGGTTGACCTGGTAAAACTGCGTGCCCGGTCCGGCCGGTCCATGACACAAAGCACACATTCTTGCATCGACATGTTTTCTTAAACTGGCCCTGGCATCGACCGGTGTGGCGGCGGCCTGAATCAGATCCACGGTACGATGGCACCAGGCACATTGTAAATCATCTCCGGGTTCACCCGCTGAGAACGGTAGCATGGCCACATGGGCATCGGGTATGCCAGGATTAAGACTCACCCGGGTGCGGATATCGGCATGGCAATCGCTGCAGTTTTTGTTGTACTGGGGTGAATTACGATCATGGATGGCAATAATATTATCTGACACGACTGATGGTTGTTCATCGTCGTCATCGTCATCATCATCTTCCTTTTTTGCCTCATCTTCACCTTCATCTTTATCTTCATCCCCATCACGTTCTCTTTTTCTGTCTTCTTCATCTTCATCTTCATCCCTGCTTGCAAGGAGAAGAAATGGGGCGTTGCCAGTGGCTGAGGTTGTGAAATCTATGCTACGAGCATGATCGCTAAAATGAAAAAGTGACTCAACGGGATCTGGCGCGGCCTGTGCGGTACCAGCGTAAACAATGAAAAACAGAGAATACAACAGTGCGATTCTAAGCCCGCACTTCCGATAACCATGCAATTTATTTTGATTCATATTAATTTCACCCTCTTTTATTCGTCGAGTCGTTCTTAAGCGCTTAACCAGGGTGTGCCATGAGAAACTAGTTCGTGTTATTGGGTATGACAGTAATATACGTAGGCAATAAACAGGCCAAATTTTATTTCTTATAAAATCAGAGGATTAAGTAAGGCAGGGTGTTTGAATGGTTACTCAATGGTTACATTGAAGATAATATATGTTACTTGCTGTTAACAGGATAGCGACGCGATTCTGCGTTCAGCAGCATGATTGATGACTCATTGATGCTATAAATGTTGACATAAGTCATGGCATTGTTGTTATTATCATGTCTATAATGATCCTAAGTTGCTCATTACGAAATTGCACAACTGTCTTTATATTGCGACGACGTTACTGATGAATTTGTCTACCGGACAAGATTTTTAACGTTTTTATTTCTTTTTTTTTCGTTAGCTGTTCAAGGGTTGGATAGACTTTAATGGCTACATTGCTCTTTAATTGAGAAAGGACGCTTACTTTAGCAGGTGTTGTACCTGATATCTGTTTCAGGCATAGAGGGAATGCCCCGGAAGGTCCTGTCTGTTCTCATAACAATATAATAATAACTGTTCAAGAAGCAGGGAGAATGGAAGGAGAGCGTTTAGCGCTGATATCTCCAATGTATTTATATAAATGATAGCTAGCAGCTTTTTATATTGCTAGTAACGAGGTGGCTATGTATCTAGCACCAATTTATATAGTCATGTGTTGAAGTTTTTGGAGGCGTCAAATGGATGGACATATCTCTAACGTATGTTTCGTGACCAAATGCCCAATTCTAGGTGAATCGGTTTGTGAACGTCTTACCGACAATGGATTTCAGGTCGACTGGCTTTACCATCCGCAACGTGCTCTAGAGAAAATACAAACCATCAGATATGACGCCGTATTATCAGATCTGTCAGACAGTGATATGAACGGTGCCGATTTTTTAAAAACACTCATTAGCAGTCATAGTCATATGCCACCGGCGCTGTTTATAACACCACATGATGAATTAGAACAAGCAGTGAATCTTCTTAAGCTAGGGGCAGTTGATTTTATTTCCAGGCCGCTGGATTTGGAAATGCTTAATGACAAGCTTAATAGCATTTGTCATAAGGATGTGAAAAACGGCAGGCAACACCTCAGTCAACCACTTGGTGTTTCTTCTTATATGTTGGAACTCGAAGAAAAGGTGCAACTACTCTCTCCTTTTAATCAAACCCCGATCTTGATCACAGGTGAATCTGGTGTCGGTAAGGAAGTATTGGCGCGACGACTACATGATTCTCAAAATACCAAGGCTCCATTTGTTGCCATTAATTGTGCAGCCATACCGGAAACGTTGTTAGAGTCGGAGTTGTTTGGCCATGAAAAGGGCGCTTTTAGCGGCGCGGCAAATCTGCATAAAGGGGTGTTTGAACAGGCAAATGGAGGCACACTATTATTAGACGAAATTGGAGAGATCCCTCATGCCACCCAGGTCAAGTTACTTCGAGTTATTCAGGAGCAGACAATAGTCCGGGTTGGTGGAGAACAGAGTTATCCAATAAAACTTCGCATTATTTGTGCAACCAATTGCGATTTGCAACAACGTGTCAGCGATGGTGAATTTAGACAAGACTTATATTATCGAATAAAAGTAATCGAATTGTATGTACCACCACTAAGAGAACGGCGCGATGACATCTGTTGGTTGACTAAGCGTTTTGTCGATACGTTTCTGGAATTGTATCCTACAACACATAAAAAATTAAATGACTCGGCCAAGCGGTTATTACTTGACTATCATTGGCCAGGCAATGTAAGGGAGCTTAAACATACTATTGAACGCGCATTTATTTTGACGCGAGGCCATACTATATCGGCGAAGGACTTAATGCTTGATAAAACCTTACCATCGCGCGAGTCTTCCAATACATTAAAAATATTTCTTCGCAAGCAGGAATGTAATCGAATCACCGCGGCATTACATGATAATAACTGGAATATTAATCAAACAGCCTCTGAGCTTGATATATGTCGCAAGGCGTTATGGGAAAAAATGAAGCGATTAAATATCATTAAACCGCCAATATATCAATCAAGATAACGTAAATAAGATTGCGCAGACGGCTATCCCGATATGAAGGAAACCACACTCTAATATAGATTCTACTAACACCAGAAAATGTTATAAAAATCGCCTGACACTATTTAAGATTTTAATTGCCAAGGTATTCGATAATGGCATCAATTTCATTATCGAGATCTTCTGTATAAACAAGTTTATAATCAATACCGGTCTTATCGAGGTAATCCTGCAAGGTGGTGCTGATTTCTTCATATGCC
>Ga0316207_10001207_pt1 | contig 33205 bp, 38 predicted proteins | sample 6weekpyrite_MG_FD_204943 | JGI IMG/M metagenome (GOLD analysis project Ga0316207, IMG submission 204943) | Microbial mat bacterial communities from mineral coupon in-situ incubated in ocean water Damariscotta River, Maine, United States -... | ecosystem: Environmental > Aquatic > Marine >...
CGCTCCGCACTTCCTTCAGGCGCATTGTTGGTCGCCAAGGCCGAATGAAGGGCCCGAAAACGCTCAGCATCCGCTTGCCTCAACCCTTCAGCATAGGGCGTTAAATCCATATAAAGCCCGGCCTCTACGATCCGGTCCAGAGCGGCAAAAGCGTCACCAGGCCTGTCTGCTTGCATGGCAATGATGACGAGATATCGCAGATAGGCAATCTGCCCCGGCTTGACCGCCAAAGTGGCTTCCAGCATGCGTTTGGATGTCTCGTAATCACCCGCATTTGCATAAACAGAGGCCGCTCTTACCAAATCACCCGTCAGGCTTTGGGGTGTCTGTGTTGTCTCCCTGTCTTCCTGGGCCAAAGCCGTTGAGACAAGGCCTGATGCCAGAAGGACCGACAATAAGAATTTACGCATGGTCATAACCTTGAAATACACCCCGGCCTTGTCTTTATCAGGGCCTTTTTGGGGATATTATTGGATTTTTTCCTGAAAAGCAGCTTCCAAATCATGACTCTTTTGAAAGCTGTCTTTCAAAATGCCTGTCCAGCATCAACCTTCAGGCCAGAGCCGGGCGATGACAATCACCATAGTGGCTACAGACACAAGGCCCGCCATGATCAGCCAAGTCAGGTTTTCAATCTTGCGCATGAAGCTTCTCCAACGCGTCTCGCATGGCTTGAGGCAGACTGACGGGTCGCCGCGTTTCCCGATCCACATAAACATGGACGAAATGACCTTGGGCAGAGGCCAGTAATGCCTCTTTTTGGTATAAACCAATTTCATATCGCACAGACGAATTCCCGATATGAGCAATACGCAAACCCGCCTCGATCATGTCCGGATAAGCCAAGGGCGAAAAGTACTGGCACCCGGTTTCAACCACCAGGCCGATGACCGCACTCTCATGAATGTCGAGGCCCGCCTTTTCAATCAAAAACCCGTTCACCAGCGTGTCAAAAAATCCGTAATAGGCCGCATTATTGATGTGACCATAAAGATCATTATCGGCCCAGCGGGTCGGGATTTGCTGCCAACGGGCATAAAAAGAGCGGCTTCGTATATCACTCATAAGACTGACTCATAACAGGCATGGGCCGCTTCCAGCGTCATGTCTTTGGGGCTATTGACCAAAAGGCGGGTGATTTTCATCGCGTCCTCGGCCAGTTTGGGCAAGTCATTATGGCTGACCCCGATTTGTGAAAGGCGGGTTTCAATGCCCACCTTGTCAGCAATACGCTCCATCTCTTCAACAAGAGCATCTGTCGAAGGATGCAAACCCATATGCGATGCCAATTCTGCATATAACGGCTCTGCGGCTTCAGCATTATAGCGAAGTACGGGCGGCAACATCAGAGAATTCGATAGCCCGTGCGGGACATGGAAAGTTCCGCCCAGAGGATAAGCCAAGGCATGTACAGCACCCACAGGCGCATTGGCAAAGGCTTGCCCGGCCAAGGTCGCCCCCAACAACATGTCTTCCCGCGCTTGGGTGTCAGAACCATCCACACAAGCACGCTCGATGGCCCCGTGGAGTTTCTTCAATCCGGCCAGAGCCAAGGCATCTGAAATGGGATTCTTTTGAAGCCGGGTCGTGTAAGCCTCTATTGCATGGACCATGGCATCTATGCCCGTTGCCGCTGTGATATGGCGCGGCAAACCATAGGTCAGCTCAGCATCCAGAATAGCCATATCCGGGTAAAGGGGCGGTGAGTTGACACCCATCTTGACCCCACCTTCAGTGGTGACCACGGATATGGGAGTCACTTCCGAGCCTGTTCCGGCTGTTGTCGGGACTAGGATCAATGGCAAGCGGGGCCCGGTGGCCACATCAACCCCATACATCTCGGGTAAAGTCTGATTTGATCCCAGTAACAAGGCGACCAGCTTGGCTGTATCCATCGAACTGCCGCCGCCCAATCCGATAACAATTTCTGCTTTAAAGTCCCGCGCCTGGTCACACGCAGCCATCACCACATGATCTGGGGGATCGGCCACCACACCATCAAAAACCTGAACAGACAAGACCGCATTTTCAAGCGAGGCCAAAGCCCCATCCATCAGACCAACATTGCGGACCCCTATATCTGTAACCAAGAAAATTCGCTTGCTTTCACCAATGACCGATGCGGCTGTCCGGGCAAGGTTTGCTATCGATCCTGTGCCGATATGCAAATGCGGCACAGTGCGAAAATCAAATGATGACATTGAGGTTCTCCTTGCTCATATCCTCACGGTATCGAGCGAAAAAATCCAGCCCCCATGTGGTTGCTCTTCAGAACCTCTTAAGCCTTGAAAAACCTTTCCTGTGATACAGACGAGGCATGATGCAATCTCTCGAATACGAGCCGGATACAGGTTTGCTGGTCATCTATCATGTTGGTGAAACTAAAGAAGATGGTGTTGGCTCTAATATAGGGGCAATATCCGAAGCCTTGAAGCAGCATGACCCACGAGGGGTTTTGATTGTCATGGATCATGCCAGCTGGGATATTTCTTTGGCCAGCTGGGAAAAAATGACCAATATGACCCTGGATACCATTGGACAAAGACCCATAGCTGTCCTCAGCCCCATTCCCCTTCCAACGGCCCAACGCGAGCTGACATTGGTATTGGCCGAAGCTCAAAACCATGCGGTCAATTTTTACGACAATGAAATCGTGGCTCGTGCCTGGTTAAACGACCGCTCAACAAGCGTTTCATCCAAATCCAGTTACGGGTAGCCAAGAAGGTTCAGCTCGAATGAGCCATGGCATCCCTCACGATATTTCCAAGCTGAACAACCTCTTCTTTTCTCGCAGACCCTTTGCGCCAAGCCATTCCTATTTCGCGTCCGATAACAGGTGGGTCAAAGGGTTTAACGACCAAGCCCAAAGGCTCAATGAGCCCTGCCTCCACCGCCATTTTTGGCAATAAAGTGGCTCCAAGACCCGATTTCACCATTTGCACCAAGGTGTGGAGGCTGGTCGCAGCAAAGTCTGTCCGGGCACGTCCCGCCGAACATGCCGACAAGGCATGATCACGCAGACAATGACCATCTTCCAGCAATAACAATTCTTCATCAACAAGGTCGGACGGGGACAATTTTTGTTTTTGGGCCAAAGCATGATCGGGCGGGCAAACAAACAAAAACTCATCTGCCCCAATGGTCTGACTGGAAATCATCGGCGCATCATAGGGCAAGGCGATCAAAGCTGCATCCAGCCTTCGGTCGCGTAAAGCCTCATAGAGCCTCTCAGTCAAATCCTCCCGCAAAAAGAGCTCAAGCCCGGGATAGGCCTTTCGCAACACAGGCAGTACGACCGGCAGAAGAAAGGGAGCAATGGTAGGGATGACGCCCAATCTGAACGGGCCCATCAAGGGTTCTCCCGCTGCCTGCACCGCTGCAACCAGATCTTCAGCCTCCGCCATCACCCGGCGGGCGCGCTCAAGCGCGGCTTCACCGGATGGTGTCAAAACCGCCTGTTTAGAGCCCCGTTCAACCAGAACACAGCCCAAAATGGCTTCAAGCTCCTTGATTGCAGCGCTTAATGTTGGTTGGGTCACATGACTGGCTTCGGCAGCGCGTGAGAAATTGGCGTGTTCTGCCAAAGCCATAAGAAATTGAAGTTGTCGAAGTGTGGGGAGCTGAGCCATATAATAGATTATATCTATGGGTTTCAAAAAAACAATTCGTTGGAATTGTTTTTCAAGCCGCTCCATACCCTCCGGGAATTTTGAAAACGCCCGGGCTTTCCGGGCCAAGTCTACGGAGAAATAAATGTTAGGTGTCGGCGAAAAACTGCCAGATTTTGAAATTGTTGGCGTGAAGCCGGGCTTCAATGCCCATGAAGAAAACGGTGAAAGTGCATTTGAGCCCATCACCCAAAACAGCTTTGACGGAAAGTGGAAGGTGATCTTCTTCTATCCCAAAGATTTCACCTTTGTTTGCCCAACAGAAATCGTTGCCTTTGCCAATATTGCCGACGAGTTTGCAGAGCTGAATGCCGTTGTCATGGGTGGTTCTGCAGACAATGAATTTTGCAAACTGGCCTGGCGTCGTGATCATCCGGACCTGGACAAGCTGGATATGTGGCAGTTTGCCGACACGACAGGCTCATTGATTGATTCTCTGGGTATTCGCTCTGATGCCGGTGTTCCTTACCGCGCCACCTATATTGTCGACCCGGAAGGCGTGGTTCAACACGTCTATGTCAATAATCTTAATGTGGGTCGCAACCCTCAGGACACATTACGTGTTCTGGACGGCTTGCAGACAGATGGGCTCTGCCCTTGCAACCGCCAAATCGGTGGTGAAACGCTTTAAGCAATCCAATAAGACCATGCACAATCAAGCCGACAGCGCCTCCCTCCGAGAGGTTCTGTCGGCTTTTTCGTATGCATCCTCCAAACTGAATTCGAAATCCGCACTCTTCACATAACCGAAAAAGCTTTTAGCCCTTCACTTTTAGTTGTTGTTACTCTCATTGCCTCTTTTGGGCCTAATCCGTATAATAAAGGCATGTCGTTAGTAGACCTTCTTCTTATTCATCGCGCCCCCAAAAGAGACGGCGATGCCCACGGTGCCATACGGGGTGGTCAGACCTGGTTTTCAAGTAAGACAATCAAAAAGGCGCGCCAATTCAAGGATGTGTCGTGGTTTCGCCTTTTGGCTCCGGCTTTGATCGGCGGCCTGTTGATGTTCGCCGGGCAAACTGTCCTGACCGGTGACGGGGCGGCCCTGTCCAATTTGCTCGGCCTGATCATATTTTTATTCAGCCTGAACGGGATTATTTCCCGAGCCTGGCAAGATTTGACCCGTCATTAAATCAGCAGCTTTTCCTATTCGATGATTGACCCCGCACAGGCACGCTCTAATGTGCGTGTGATTTTATTCGCGAGATGGGAGTGGTCTCGCAGGAAACAGAACTGACAGGGGAATTTCATGGGTTGGTGGTTCAAGATGAAGCTGTGGCAGCGCGTAATCATTGCCATGATTTTGGGTATTGGTTTCGGGTTGGGTGCCTCAAATATCATGGGTCAGGCCGAAGCTGCTTCATGGATTGACAGTAATGTGCGTTGGATCGGATTGATTTTCATCAATTTGATCCGCATGTTGATTGTCCCCTTGATCTTCACAACACTCGTTGCCGGTATTATCGCCATGGGTGACCCCAAAAAACTGGGATCACTAGGCCTGAAAACCTTGGCCCTTTATATGGGAACCACCCTTTTCGCCAACGTCATCGGACTGGCTTTCGGAACGTGGTTCAAGCCCGGTGAGGGTATCGATTTGGGGGGCGTTGAGGCTGTTGCAGTATCAACGGAGGCACCTTCACTTTTAAGCCGCCTCTTGGCCATCATCCCGACCAATCCAGTTGCTGCGCTTGCCGAAGGCAATGTCCTTGCCATCATTTTCTTTTCCATTTTCCTTGGTATTGGCATTATCGCCATTGGAAAAGCTGGCAAGCCTATGGCTGATTTGTTCAATTCCGCTTCAGAGGTGGTTTTGAAAATCACCCATTATGTGATGGAAGTGGCTCCCTTTGGTGTCTTTGCTTTGGTCTCCTATACAGCGGCCAGCCAAGGATTAGAGGCCCTTCAATCCATTTTCACACTTATCGTGGCGGTTTATCTGGGTCTGTTTATCCATGCGGTGGTTACTTATGGCTTCCTTGTCAGAGTTATTCTCAACCTGCCGCTTGTCCGCTTTTTCCGCGGAATGACCGATCCGATTGCCGTGGCCTATTCAACGGCCTCGTCTTCAGCCACGCTGCCAGTGACCATCGCAGCGGCATCGGACAATCTGGGCATCAAGAAATCTGTTGCAGGTTCGGTATTGCCGCTGGGAGCCACCATCAATATGGACGGCACCGCGCTATATTTGGGTATTCTGGCCCTGTTTACCGCCCAGGCCTTTGGCTATGATCTGACCTTGATGAATTATGTCATGATCGCCTTTACCGCGGCGATTGTTTCCATCGGGGCCGCCGGCATTCCATCTGCCTCTCTCTTCTTGTTGGCGATTGTTCTCGACACCTTTGGCGTCACACCAGAACACACAGCGATCATCGTTGGCTTTATCATTCCCGTTGACCGGATCATGGATATGGCCCGCACGGCTGTGAATGTGACCGGTGACGGAGCTGTTGCAACTGCAGTGGCCAAATGGGAAGACGAGCTGGACGAGAAGAAATTCAAGGAAGTCGCTGTCATCTAGGCACAGACCGGAACATGATCCGACCAGGCAATATCGGGATGATTACTCTCTTGGCAGGGTGATCATCCCTTTTTGTTTGCGCCTATTTCAATGTCGCCATATCGACAACAAAGCGATATTTTACATCACCCTTGAGCATGCGTTCCCAGGCGGTGTTGATGTCGGCCATGGCGATCATCTCGATATCGGAAACAATGCCGTGTTCAGCACAAAAATCGAGCATTTCCTGCGTCTCTGCAATCCCACCAATTAAAGAGCCGGCTATAGATCTGCGCTTACCCAGCAATTGCCCCACAGACGGCGACGGATGCGGTTGATCTGGTGCTCCGACCAACACCAAAACACCATCACGCTTCAAACAGGCCAGAAACGGGTCGAGATTGTGTGAGGCGGCCACCGTGTTGAGAATGAAATCAAACTCTCCGCGTATCGCTTTCATCTGATCACGTTCTTTGGAAATAACCACCCGGCTGGCCCCCAAACGCTTGGCATCCTCTGCCTTGCCCGGCGAAGTGGTGAATAGGGTGACTTCAGCACCCATCGCATGGGCCAGTTTGACGCCCATATGACCCAGCCCGCCCAGACCGACGATACCGACTTTCTGACCGGGCCCAACTTTCCAGTTGCGCAAGGGTGAATACGTGGTGATGCCCGCGCATAAAAGCGGGGCCGCACCTGCCGCATCCAGATTGTCTGGAATAAGAAGCACATAATCTTGTTTGACGGTGACCCGTTGGGAATACCCGCCATAGGTATGGGTGCCATCGGGAAGGCGACCATTATAGGTGCCAACCATTCCTTTTTCGCAGTATTGCTCCAGACCGTCATCGCAGCTGCCACAATGCCCGCAACTATCGACAATGCAGCCGACGCCTGCCCGGTCGCCGGTTTTGAATTTTGTGACCTTGTCTCCGGTCTTGGTAACTCGTCCGACAATTTCATGTCCGGGCACACACGGATACAAAGTGCTGCGCCAGTCATTACGGGCCTGATGAAGGTCTGAATGGCAAACCCCGCAAAACTCTATCTCGATCAGAACTTCATCCGGGCCGGGTTCCCGGCGATCAAACTTGATGAGAGCCAGTTCACTATCTGCAGCCTGGGCAGCATAACCAAGAGAATGGGGCATCGGAATAATCCTTGATTTGGAGGCGGGTTCAAGCGGAGGAGATATATGCCTTATCCTGCCCATTGGATGCTTTGAGAAGGCATAAAGAACAACAAATACTTGCATGATTGTGATTTGGATCACGCACATGTGACACCCAAAGGATGTAACTTGTCGCTCATTAAACCTTGCGGAAAGAGTCGGAATACCTATATCCCGGCCTGATTGGTACAATTTGAGACAAATCTACAACGAATTTATCAGGCATTAATCGTAAGATTTCATCAGCGGGCTCACGATAAGGTTTCGTTAACGGACTCGGGCGTTGAATTGGGTAAGACGCAATAAAGAGGCAGGGACATGGCCAGAACAGATTCAGGAATAAAGCTCATCGCCAAATCAGCCGTTTTGTGGCTAACTGTTGCCGCTGTTTTTGCCTCTATTTATGGTGCCCTTCTGTCCACTCGCACAGAATCCCGCTCCCTTACATTCCCGGCCAGCGCACCTATTCCGGTTGTCGCCGTCATCGACGAATCCAGCTTTGCCAATTAGGCGCCTGGCTTAATCCGCTTCTATATCATTGGAATCGAAGACGACGGGCGTTTGCCGTTCGGTATTGATGTTCAACTCGAACACATCCGGTCGCGCATAATGACCCGAGACATCGAAATCAAATGTCCCGCGGGCGATTTCACTCAAATCCAGCTCGACTGACAAGATCGCCTCTTTTCCAAAGACAGGGCCGGCCAAAATTTCTCCCAGGGGTGAGATCACACAGCTTCCTCCATTGATCAGAACTGTGTCCGGGTCATTACCCTGAACAGGGTGGAAATCATCCGGCGCATCGGCCCGGGTGAAATACTGATTGGCTGAAAGAACAAAGCACCGTCCCTCCATGGCAATGGTCCGCATCAAGGAAAGCCAACTTTCCCGGTCATCGACGGTCGGGGCACAATGGATCACCGGATGTTGGGCGTAAAAAGCGGATCGCGCCAGCGGCATAAAATTCTCCCAACAAATAAGGGCGCTCATATTGCCAAAGGGGGTGGGCGTGACATCAAGGGTTGAGCCATCCCCAAAGCCCCAAATCAGGCGTTCCATGGCTGTCGGCATCAATTTGCGTCGGCGATTGGCCAAAGTCCCGTCAGGCGCAAATGTCAACACCGAACAATAAAGCGTGCCCCCCTCGCGCTCGATAACACCCACCACAAGCCATGCTGACACCTGTCTGGCAACCTGCCCAATGCGTGTACACGCCGTTCCAGGAATTTCTATGGCCGCGTCAAAATACCGGGCAAACCAATCGCGGCCTTCCGGTGTGCGAGAGCCAATTCGCGCCCCGAAATCATGACCTTTCGGATATCCGCCAATAAAAGCTTCGGGAAAAACGATCAACTCCGCCCCGTCTTTGGAGGCCTTGGAGGCAAGCGCTTCAAGCCGGTCCAAAGTCGCCGGCGTGTCAAACAGGACCGATCCGCATTGCACCACAGAGGCTTTGATCGTTTTGGGCATGGCGACTTCTCCTTGACTCCTTGAAGTGGCCAGCGTAAACGCCGCACTTCATCACGCAAGCACAACAGCTTGTCTTACCTGCACATGCCTCGGGAAAACCGGGTCGGGAGGCAGGCGAGCAACCCGCTCGGCGAAGTTTTCGCTCAGCGGGGCCAAACTGCTTTGTGCATAGGTTTTAGACAAAGGCGGACACATGTTCGACGCATTAACAGAACGGCTTGGCGGCGTTTTTGACAAACTTACCGGTCGCGGTGCGTTGTCAGAAAAAGACGTTGATATAGCCCTTCGGGAAATTCGCGTTGCACTACTTGAAGCCGATGTAGCCTTGCCCGTCGTTAAATCTGCGATCAAGCAAATCCGTGAGCGCGCCATTGGCGAAGATGTCATTCGCGCCGTCGCTCCGGGTCAGCAAGTTGTCAAAATCGTTCATGATGCGCTGGTTGATCTGCTCGGTGGCGATGGTGAACCTGAAGGGTTAAACCTTGAGGGCGAACCGCCGGTAGCCATCTTGATGGCGGGTTTGCAGGGATCAGGTAAAACGACGACTGCAGCCAAACTGGCCAAACGCATCAGTGAAAAGCAGAAAAAGAAGGTTCTTCTGGCCTCACTGGATACCCGCCGTCCGGCGGCGATGGAACAATTGCAACAATTGGCCTCCCAGATCGATGTGGCTTTCCTGCCCATCGTTGCCAATCAGCGCGCTGTTGATATTGCCAAGCGCGCCATGAGTGCAGGCCGTTTGCAAGGCTTTGATGTTGTTATCTTGGATACGGCAGGCCGGACCTCCATCGATGAAGACATGATGGCTGAAGCACGCGCCATTACCGATGCTGCACGCCCTCGCGAAACCCTTCTGGTGGCTGATTCCCTGACTGGTCAGGACGCCGTTGAAACGGCCAACCGCTTTCATGAGCGCTTGCCACTGACGGGTCTTGTGCTGACCCGGATGGATGGTGATGGTCGCGGTGGTGCAGCCTTGTCCATGCGCCATGTCACAGGTTTGCCGATCAAATTTCTCGGCGTATCCGAAAAAACGGACGGGCTGGATGCCTTCGATGCCCGCCGTTTGGCCGGACGGATTTTGGGCCGGGGTGATATTGTCTCCCTCGTTGAAAAAGCATCTGAAGATATTGATCAGGAAAAAGCTGCGCGCATGGCCAAGAAAATGGCCAAGGGCAAATTTGACCTCAATGATTTGCGCGAACAGTTTTCCCAACTCAAGAAGATGGGTGGACTGGGCTCCATCATGGGCATGCTGCCGGGCATGAACAAAAAAGCCCAAGCCCAAATGGGTGCCGCTGGCATGGATGATAAAATGTTGACCCGTCAGGAAGCGATCATCCTGTCGATGACCAAACAGGAGCGCGCCAAGCCGGAAATCCTCAAAGCCTCACGCAAGCGCCGCATAGCTGCGGGCTCGGGAGTTGAGGTGGCCGACGTTAACAAGCTTTTGAAAATGCACCGGCAAATGTCCGACATGATGAAAAAAGTCGGCAAAAAAGGTGGCAAGGGCATAATGGGTGCCCTCGGTGGCATGGGCGGCGGTATGCCGCCTGGCATGGGTGGAATGAGCCCGGCCGACATGAAAGCAGCCCAAGGCCTGCTTGGTGGAGCCAATGCCAATTCACTGCCGGGACTGCCCGGAGGGGACACTTCAAAACCGGATGGACTTCCCGGTCTGGGCGGCGGTGCGCCGCTGGGCCCCGACGGTCTGCCCATTGGATTTCCTAAGAAATAACCAGAAACACGAACACAAACACTATTGAACCTGAAGGACCAAAACCATGTCTGTTAAAATTCGTCTCGCTCGTGGCGGTGCCAAAAAACGCCCTTACTATCGTATCGTTGTTGCCGATATTCGCTCACCTCGTGATGGCCGCTATATCGAACGTGTCGGTTCTTATAATCCGATGCTTCCCAAAGATGCTGACCGCGTTACGCTCGACATGGACAAGATCAAGTCCTGGATCGCCAAAGGTGCCAAGCCAACAGATCGCGTGGCACGCTTTATCCATGCTGCTGAGGCTGAAGCCTGGGCCTTTGAAAACGGCAACAACCCGAAAAAGGGCGAGCCCGGTCAAAAAGCCAAAGAATTGGCTGTCGAAAAAGCTGAAAAGCTAGAAGCCCGCAAAGAAGCAGAAAAAGAAGCCAAAGAGGCGGCCAAAATCGCCAAGGCTGAAGCGGCTGAAGCAGCAAAGGCGGCTGCCGCCGAAGCCAAGGAAGCTGAAAAAGCGGCCAAGGCTGAAGCAAAAGAAGCTGCCAAGGCCGCAAAAGAAGCGCCTGCTGAGGAAGCCAAAGCTGAAGAGGCCCCTGCTGAAGACGCCAAGACTGAAGACAAAGCTTAATCGGCTTATTCCTTTCATCACCACCCCGGTTTCGATCGGGGTGGTGAGAGACGGCTCGTAAATTGTGACCCTGCCCTCCAACGACCTCATATTCATTGCTGCCATTGCCGGCTCCCACGGCGTGCGTGGCGAGTGCAAGGTAAAGAGCTTTGCCGGTGATCCCGCCGCCGCTTTTTCCTATGGCCCCTTTATGGATGAGACGGGAAAAGTCATCCTGACACCCATGCGCCACCGTGCCGCCAAAGGGGTGTGGGTTGTCTCTTTCAAAGAAAACCTGAACCGTGAAGAGGCGCACGCTCTCAAGGGCACAAAACTATACATCCCCCGGTCAGCCCTTCCCGAGCTTGAAGAAGAAGAGTTTTATCATTCCGATTTGATCGGTATGACGCTTCAGGCCCTGGACGGATCCGCTATGGGTCAAATCAAGGGCGTCCACGATTTTGGAGCTGGGGATATTCTGGAAATTACGGACACACCAGGCCGTAAAGGTGGATGGTTTTTGCCTTTCACCCTGGCTTTCTTTCCCCATGTCGACCTGAAGGCAGGTGTGGTCACGATTGATCCGCCGGAAGATATTGGCAGCAAAGCTGAAGAAGCTGGCGAAGACCAAGGCTGAGGACTGCTTGTCTTCTACGATCTGGCACCTGTCATGACCCTCGACAGAAATGTCCATTCTTCACTCCCACAGACCATAAAAAACGGGCGACCAAAAGGCCGCCCGTTTCATGATCACAATATCTGATTGGGATCAGTATTGCTTGCGGAAATTGATGCCAAATGTCCGCGGCTGGTTTGTGCGATTGCTCAAACGTGCCCGGCCACCGCGTTCGCGATCAAAGGACAGATTGGCATTTTCGTCGAGCACATTGTCGACGAACAATGTGATCTGTGAATCGCCATAATCCAGACCGATTGACATGAAGCCCAGACCATATGGGTCCAGCTCAAGATCCATCCAGGTCCCCTCAACTCCATTGGCACCGCCAAATGGAAGACCTGAGAAGAATTGTCCTGCACCGGCTTCCTGATCACTCGGCTGAGTGAACTGGCTGCCGATATGGGTGTAGGAGGCTGTGAAGAAGCCTTCAGCGTTTGAACCGGCCCAATCTGCATCGAATGTATAAAGCGCACTGGCTGAGAACATCACTTCCGGTGTGGAGGCCAAACGATTGCCCTCACGTACACCGCCAAGCACTGCACCTGTCCCGTCAACGACTGTTGAGTCAAATTCTGCCTCAAGCACTGTTCCTGATAAACTCAGGAAGAGATTGTCTGTCACCTGGTTGGAGAATTCAAACTCAACGCCTGTTGTGTGGGCTTCAGCAACGTTGAAGCTGACACGTGAGGAGCAAGAACCTGCATCCAGTGTGACCTGAAGGTTGTCGATGCTGTTGTGGAATACAGCCGCATTGAACGTCATGCCGCCTTGCTGGGTTTTGATGCCCGCTTCGTAGTTCCACATGGTTTCATCGTCATAGTCCTGGAAACCACCGAAAATTGCCTCATCAGCCGCTGTACACAGAGTTGCGTTGAGTGGGTCATTAACACCGCCCAGACGGAAACCTTGTGAAATCTGGGCGTTCAAAGTGACCTCATCATTGACTTCATAGCTAGCCATGATGCGAGGCGTGAAACCATCGGACGCTGTCGTGTCCATGACGTTATCGAAGCCGGATGAGAAGAGACCGCCCTGAGAAATGGTCCGCTCTTCCTCAAAGTCATACCAACGACCACCGGCTGTCAAAGCAAGCTGGTCTGTGGCGTACCAAGTGGCTTCACCAAAGACCGCAAATTGCTCCAAGGTATAATCCAGGTCGGCACTATAAGGTGAGTTGGCCGGGAAGCTGCCATTTGTGGCGGCTGCCGTACCAGCACCCAGAACAGCATCTGTATGAGCATCATAACCCGGTGTCGGCAAACGCTGGGCATAATTGCGATTGGTCTCGGAATAGAAAACACCGAACATCCAATCGACATCACCGCCGCCATTTGAGGCAATGCGTGCTTCCTGGGTGAATGAATCAACTTCGGTGGTGTCACGCAAATTGGATGGTAGCAAGACGGCCGCATCCGGATAGCCCAGATCAACAGACACAGAGCCTGTCAGTGCAGACGCATCCCGGCTGACCAGAATGGAACGATCCGTAAAGCTCGTCACCGAAGTGAAATCAAAACCGTCAAAGCCAATTTCTGCTGTCAGATCACCGATAAAGATTTCATCTTCAAAACCCTCACCCAGGAGCAAATACTGTTCACGTGGTCCAAGCTGAATGGCAGGTCGTGTCGTGGTGTGTGGATTGGCATACAGGTTGTAAGTTTCCTGACGATTGAAACCATCCGCTTCAATGTTCTGGAAAATCACTCGTGGTGTAATCACCACATTTTCTGCCATTTCAAAAACCATGGCAGCACGGAAACCGGAACGATTACCGGAATTGACGTCTTCGGAGCGGCTACCGCCCTCACCCAAAGCATCGATGAAGCCACCGTATTCTGTGTTGTAACCGACGATACGAAGTGCTGCATTGTCGCCCATAGGCATATTGACCATGCCCTTGACATGACCGCCCATACCGCCGTCTTCAACACTGTTTACTTCCGCTTCCGCAGACGCTTCAAATCCACCCAAGCTGGGCTGATTTGTGATGTAGCGAAGCGTACCACCAATAGAACCAGAGCCGAAGAGCGTGCCTTGCGGGCCGCGCAAAGTTTCAACGCGATTGAGGTCGTACAGATCAAGGTCTGGCGTAAATAGTGACAAGGAAATCACTGATTCATCCATATACACACCGACTTGTTCTTTCACGCCCGGCTGGTCACGAATGATCTGACCGGCTGAAACACCGCGGATGGAAATCTGGCTCTGGCCAGGGCCGAGATTTTGGATTGAAAGACTGGCCACATTGCGCGCCACGTCTTCGATGGAATCTGCGCCCGTTCGCTGGAGGTCTTCCTGCGTTTGTGCGTTGATGGAAAACGGCACATCCTGAAGCGCTTGCTCACGCTTGGTCGCCGTCACGATGATCACATCATCCGTCGCACCATTATCTTGCGCTATGGCCGTTGCGGGGAGCGTGGCAGCACCAAAGGCTGCCAAAGCCGTATAGGCAAAAAGGTTTTTCTTGATCGACATCTTATTGTTCCCGAGTTTGAAAGATGATTCGGAGAGTAACCCCCTTCTTTGCTGGGGCAATCGTTTTCCAGGGTAAAATTCTCCCCTTTTTTATCCGCTGTTGCTTTTTTACACACATTTTGGGTGCCGAAAGTGATTTCGCGGGAAATTTTGCCTAACATATGCTCGGTAAGGCCGCTCAAACATCCTTGGCTTGACCTTAGGCGCTCGCTCAACCACATATCGCGTCCTAATGGCCACACAAAACAACAACCCCGCCACCTCCGGTTCCGACACGCCGCCCACGCGTGAGGTCAAACAGGAAAAAGGCCTTGATATTCTCACCTTCGGCTGTCGGCTGAATGCTTGGGAGAGCGAGGTCATGCGTAATCATGCGCGCGATGCCGGGCTGGATAATGCCATTTTGATCAATACCTGTGCCGTTACCAATGAGGCGGTGCGTCAGGCGCGCCAATCCATCCGCCGGACCCGGCGTGAAAACCCTGATGCCAAAATCATTGTCACGGGTTGCGCCGCCCAGATTGATCCGGACATGTTTGCGGTCATGCCGGAAGTGGACCGCGTGGTTGGTAATGCTGAAAAACTGAAGGCGGACACTTTTAATCCGCTTAGCCTTCTGGGCGGAACAGAAAAAGTGCGCGTCAACGATATCATGAGCGTGACCGAAACCGCCGGGCATTTGGTTGAAGGCATGGAGGGGCGGGCACGGGCTTATGTGCAGGTTCAAAACGGCTGCGATCATCGCTGCACGTTTTGCATCATCCCGTTTGGCCGGGGCAATTCACGTTCTGTCCCTGCGGGTGAAATTGTGGAAGAGATCAAAACTTTGGTCGGCTCAGGTCACAGCGAGATTGTGCTGACAGGCGTAGATTTGACCTCCTGGGGCGAGGATTTGCCGGGACAGCCCCAACTGGGCCATCTGGTTCAATCGATCTTGAAACATGTGCCCGATTTGCCGCGCCTGCGCCTGTCTTCCATTGATGCTGTCGAGATTGATGAGGCCCTGTTTGAAGCGGTCACAGGAGAGGTGCGGATTGCGCCCTATCTTCACCTGTCGCTTCAGGCCGGAGACAATATGATCCTCAAACGGATGAAGCGGCGTCATTTGCGTGAAGATGCGATTGCGCTATGTGACCGGTTAAAATCGGCCCGGCCCGAGATCGCTTTTGGGGCTGATCTGATCGCGGGCTTCCCGACTGAAACCGAGGCGATGTTTGAAAACTCCCTGAAATTGGTTGATGAATGCCAGCTGGCCTATGTGCACGTCTTTCCCTACTCACCGCGACCGGGCACACCCGCTGCCCGCATGCCGCAACTGGAAAAAGCCGAGATCAAGGCCCGCGCAGCCCGTCTTCGATCCAAGGCAGAAGAGGCCTTGCAGAGCCATCTGGCGTCCATGACAGGACGGCTTGAAAATGTTCTGGTCGAAAAGCCTGGCTTTGCCCGGGCCGGAAACTTTGCCGCCATTCGCTTTGATTCTGACAGCGCTCCACGGCCCGGCGCGCTTGTGAATATTGATATAACAGGTCATGACGGACGTGAATTGAGCGGAAAACTCTGTCGATGAACAGGATCATTCTAGGATGAGCGAGAAAAAACCGGGTTTCTTTTCCCGTTTGGCGGCGGGCCTGAAGAAGACCTCTTCCAAACTGAGCGAATCCGTCTCGGCGGTGTTTACCAAGCGCAAGCTGGACTCAGCGGCCCTTGAAGAACTGGAAGAGATTCTGATTGCTGCCGATCTGGGAGCAAGTGCTGCTTTGCGAGTCACAGAACGGCTGGCCAAGGACCGGTTCGACAAGGAAGTGACCGATGAAGAGGTACGCGAAGCACTGGCAGATGTCATCGCGGAAACCCTGACGCCTTTGGAAAAACCGCTTGATCTGAAAGGCGACAATCCGCGTGTGGTCTTGTTTGTCGGTGTTAATGGCTCGGGCAAAACAACAACACTGGGCAAAATCGCCGTCAAACTGAAACGAGACAGGCGGGACCCGATACTTGTCGCAGGCGATACATTTCGCGCCGCCGCCATTGAACAGGTTTCTGTCTGGGCCGATCGCGCCAAATCTCCCGTGGTCAAACGCGATATCGGATCAGATGCTGCCGGTTTGGCCTTTGATGCAATCGAACAGGCCCAGAACGATAACCGCGATGTGGTGTTGATCGACACCGCCGGACGCCTTCAAAACAAGTCCGAATTGATGGAAGAATTGCGCAAAGTCGTTCGGGTGATCCGAAAGAAAGTGCCCGATGCGCCCCATGAGGTTTTGCTGGTTCTGGACGGCACGGTCGGATCCAATGCAGTCTCACAAGCCGAAGCCTTTCTGGAAGCAGCCGATGTTACTGGCTTGATCATGACCAAGCTGGACGGGACCGCCAAGGGCGGTGCCCTGGTTCAGGTAGCGGACAAATTCCAGATTCCGATTCATTATATCGGGATCGGTGAGGGTGAGGATGATTTACAGCCCTTTGATGCTCGGGCCTTTGCCCGGGCAATCGCCGGGTTGGAGGAATAACGCTTCGTGCTTGGCCTCGACAATCCGGTGGCCTTAGGTTCCCTCGCCATGCTGGGCTCGGCCTTGTCGCACAGCGTCATGACCCTGCTCACCAAGCAGGCCAAAGACCGACTGGTATTTCGGGCACTGACTCAGCTGATTTGCACATTATTGTTTCTTCCCTGGTTGATTTTTCAACCGCTTCCGAGTTGGGAAATCTGGCGCTTCTTGCTATCCAGCGCGATCGCAGTGTGGGCCTTTAACATGCTGCTGATCGCTGCGTTTGAACGCGGCGAGATGAATCTGGTCTATCCGGTCATGCGTGGATCTGCTCCGGCTCTGGCGGCATGCGCCGCCTATATTTTCCTGGGTGAAACCATCAATTTGTGGCAATTGGCCGGGCTGGCTATTGCCTCTATGGCGCTTATCGGGTTTGCGTGGCCCGAAAAAAATGGTGCCCCCAAACTACAAGTCTTGTTGTTTGCCGGGGCCGCTGCCTGCATGACCGCCAGCTATACAGTGATTGATGCTGCGGGTGTTCGGGCTTCTGACAATGTCATGATCTATGTCGGTTGGTTCTTTGTTCTTTCTTCACTGACGATCGGGGCCACAGCCGTGCTGCGGCGTGGAACCCGTTTGATACCCGCAGTGAAACAAGTGACCCTGCCAGCCGCTCAATCCAGCCTGTTCAATTTATCCACGTATGGCCTGGCGCTGTATGCCTATTCGATTGCCCCTGTCGCCCCGATGGCGGCTTTGCGTGAGACCAGTATCGTCTTTGGAGCCATTTTAGCTGCTTTTGTTTTGAAAGAATCGTTTGGATTACGAAGAATTGTACTGGCAGCGGTCTTGGCCTGTGCTCTGGTGATGATACAAGCCTTGTGAATTTTCCGGGGAGGGAAACCAGTTGAGTGATTCTGCTGCAGTAAAAGCCAAAAGCCTTTGGGTCGATGTCGGACCCATCTTGGTCTGGGTTATTGTCTATAATCTGGCCCGCTACTTTACCGGTGATCTTGCGATTTATTATGGCACAGGTGCGTATATGATCGCCGCATCTATTGCGCTGGGATTTGCCATCCGCGTGGAAAAACGATTGCCTCCCATGTTGATATTCACCACGGTGATTGTCTTGGGTATGGGCGCAATCGGGATTTTTCTTCAAGATCCGATTTTTATCTATATCAAGCCGACCATCATTAATTTGTTTTACTCATACCTGATCCTGATCGGATTGGCCTTTAATTTTAATATCTGGAAGGTCTTCTTCTCTCACGTCTTCCAGTTGCCAGATGATTTATGGACGTTACTGGCCATTCGCTGGGCGGTCTGGTTCCAGTTTCTGGCTTTGCTCAACGAAGTGATGTGGCGTCATATTGACGATTCTGTTGTGCTGGCCAGCTCGCGCTGGTTCGAGACTTTCTCGATCTCTGAATCTTTCTGGGCCAATTCAAAAATGGGTGTCCTTGTTCTGACCATGGGTTTTGCCATGACCCAAGTCCCCATGATCATGAAACATGCCCCCAGCGAAAATGAACCTGAAGAAGCCTGATCAAAACGATAAGGCATCAGCCCCGCCAAAGGCAGGGCCAGTGCAAACAACACATTGATTTATAAAATCAATTTTAGCTGCGAGACTCGCTTTCGAGCGCTGGGTATATGCGACTGCGAAGCGCATCAACAGTGATCGGCCCAAACCAACGCTGGATGATCTGGCCATCCCGGCTGATCACCAGCGTTTCTGGTGAGCCACTGATGTTAAGCGCAGACGTTGATGTTGAACCGACATCCTGCATCACGGCCACATAGGGATCACCAAGCTCGTCGAGAAAAGCATTGGCCGGATCTGTCTCATCGCGCCAATTGATGCCGTAAATGGCTATCCCCTCAGCCTGAAGTGCCATCAAAGCCGCGTGCTCCAATCGGCAATTTGAGCACCATGACCCCCAGACATTGAGCAAATAGGGCCCCTCAATTGTTGCTGGATCAAAACTGGCCCGACCCTCGAGTTCTGTCAGGGTCAATTCAGGCAAGGGTTCAGGTGTGTAGGGCGGAACATAAAACCGGTCCCAGGCCAGGACAGCACCTAGGCTTATTATTGACAGAATAGCTGCCAGACGGATCGCGCGCATCATGATGCGTCCTCCTCAAGCTGGACCAGACGCGCTTCAGCAGTCTTTCTTTCTATCAATGTCCAGACAAAAAGACCGGTCAAGGTCAGAGCTGAAACGCCCCAAGCCGACCAGACCCAGACGGCATAGCCGTCCATGGCCAAAAAATCACTCATCGCATATTCCCCCAATGCGTCCTGTGTCAGGACAGGTCTTGCTCGCGTTGTCTTTGCAAGGTCTGGGCCCTGCGCTGCATTGCGCGTGTTCTCAGTCTATAGAAAATCAACCAGGCGGCAAAACACGTATATGCGAGCGCCATCAAAGCCAGCGGAAGCAATTGGCTTTCGTGTATGCTGCTTCCCCCGGCGCGAAAGACAGCAGCCGGTTGATGAAGGCTCGACCACCACTCGACAGAAAACTTGACGATGACCAGATTAACCACCCCGGCCATGGCCAGAATGGAAGCCGCCCGTGCCCCCTGGTTTTGGTCCTCAAGCGCAGAACGCAAAGCCATATAACCCAGATAAACCAGAAACAGGACCAAGACAGAGGTCATCCGGGCATCCCATTCCCACCAGGTGCCCCACATCGGCTTACCCCAAAGAGAGCCCGTAATCAGGGCCAAAGCAGTGAAGGCTGCCCCAATGGGAGCGATGACCTCAGCAGCCGCATCTGCGAGTGCGTGACGCCAGACAAAATAGACAAAGCTTGCCCCCGCGAGTGCAGCAAACAAGGCTGATGCCATATAGGCCGCCGGTACATGCACATACATGATCCGAACGGTCTCGCTTTGCTGATAATCCGGCGGTGAGGCGAAGAAAGAAAAATATATCCCGGCCGTTATAAAAATCAGCGTTGCAACACCAAAAATGGGAATCGCCCAGCGAGCCAAAGCATCAAAACGTTGCGGGTTTGAGAAATAGGACAACATGGGAGATGTGATTAATGGGTCTGGTCACAGCCGACAAGCGCCGCACTGTCGCAGATCGAAATCATCTTACCTGTCAAAATGAATAACCGGGCGACTTGACTTTGGAACATATAGGGAACATTTTTACGAAATGGATGTTCAAAGTACGACCTCCGCTCAAAACCCATCAATTGATGATGCCCGATTATTGGTGCGGGGAACGGCGCGGTTGGTCGAACAATTGGGTTATTTGAGCCTTGTTGAATTCAGTCTTCCCGGCGGAAGGCGTGCAGATTTGATGGCCCTTGGCCGCAAGGGCGAAATTGCAATTGTTGAAATCAAATCCGGGCTGGCAGACCTCAGGGCAGACAATAAATGGCCGGACTATCTGGATTATTGTGATTGTTTTTATTTTGCCGTGTCAGAACGTTTTCCCCATGACCGTCTGCCACAACACGTCGGATTGATCATCGCTGATGGTTTTGGCGGCGCGATCATTCGCGAAAGCCGCTTGGACAAATTGCCTGCAGCCCGACGCAAGGCCTTGACCTTGCGTTTTGCACGCTGTGCCGCAGACCGTTTGGGGCGCGCTTGAGCAAAGCCAACCTCAAACCGTGTCGGGTTTAACGCGCCAGGGTGGATTTAGGCGGTTTTCCCCGGCGTGAAAGATTTTGATCTTGTGGTTATCCGGGTCTCGCAAGACAGCTTCTCGCCAAAGCCAACTCATATCTTCAGGCTCAGTATCAAAGACAAAGCCTTTCGCCTTCAAAGCCGCCACATCTTCATCCATGGTCTCGCTTTCCAGATAAAGGACTGTGCCGGGCACAATTTTTTCGTCGGCGATATGCAGGGAAAAAGTCGTCTCCCCCTCTGGAGCCAAAAATCGGGTGTAGTGCGGCGAATCCACCAACAGGTGAAATCCGAGATTTGTGTAGAATGTTTTGGAGCGCTCAATGTTTGATACTGGAATGGTGATCTGGTTGAGGCGCATCTTATTCTCTTGGGTCAGCGATTTGGTCCAATGGGCGCAACAGGCGATCAACGCTCGAATCACTGATGAGATAGGCCCATCCCGCCACTTTTCCAGAGAGACTGGCTGCGATTTCTTCACTGCCATCCGTCAAGGCCCGCACATCTATCACCGCCCAGCGGGTTTCGCCCTGTTCGATGATATCAAGGGAGACCTGCAAGCCGGAAAAGGTTTCGGCGGTATGATTGGCAATAATGTCACCGCTTAAGCGCTCAGCCCGTCTGACATCGCGGAAACGCAAGCGCGACAAGGCAGCGCCCGGGCCATTGCCGGCCCCCGCTGTTATCGGCCTCCAGCCTGAAGGCTGGCGCAGGGAAAAGTTTCGTGCGCCTTGACCCGGTCTTTCCAAAACATAGGCAGGCCCTGATTCAGGGGTGATTTGCGTGCGGGCGATATCGGTGCGCCCGAGAGCAATAAAATCAAGCTCCAACCAGGCATCCGCTGTCTGGATTGAAGGCAGGGCTGATATGTTTCCCGGGTGCGTCGCATACGTCACATCGTCACCGGGAAAGCGGACATACAGATATCCGTTTCGCAACTCTCCCAGAATAATATCCGCCACCACTTCGCCCGACGCATTGGTCAGCGATAGCCGCGTTCCCGCGCCATCACGGCCATGATCTGCCAAGCCCAGACGGGCGTGTTTTTCTGAATCCGCCGTCCGGGTGCCTTCATATTCCAGCGCACCCAGCATAGCATCCAGCTCGGCAATACGTTCGGGTCTGACCTGATAATTATCCCGGCTGGGCATAACCCATCCCGCGTCATCGCGAACAAGGGTAAAATGGTCTTCTGCTGACCATATTTCGATCTGCGTCGTGATCGAAACCGTATCTGCCCAATTCGTCATCACCGGGCCGCTGACATCGGCTTGCCAGACATTCTGGTTGCGCCATAACGGCAAGGCGACAGATAGAGCCAGCGTCAAAAGAGCCAAACCACCCACCCATGTGAGTTGTCGAACGCGGATTTTATCCATCGGACGGCTCACGAGGCTCTCCTGCGGCGGCGAACCAAAGTTCCGGCCAGACCCATCAGGATCACCAAGGCCGGCGGCACGCCAATGGTCCAGAATTGGAGGTTGGCATCCAAGGCATCTATATCGCTGCGAAATTCGCGCTCCACTTCACGCAGACGGGTCCGTGTGTCGGCAATTTGTTGACGCAATAACCGGGCTTCCTGGCGCGCCTCTGCATTGGTTTGAGCAAACAAGGCAGATGTAGACCCTGAGCCCTGCAAGACCTGCAAGCGTTCTTCTGCATCATCGAGTTCGGCTTCCAGTTGATCCTGGATTTCCACATAGCGTGTTTCAGCCTCCGAGCGCAGATCATCAACACGGGTCATGGGCCGGTTAGACGGAGAGCGGGAACGCAAGCTGACCAAGGCCGGGTCCCCAACGGCCATATCGATTAGATTCATGGCCATTGTAAGGTTATCGGCGACCAGATTGACCCCCAAAACCGGGTCATTTCGGACATAATAACTATCGTCGAGCCAGTCGACATCGGCAACAACAACCAGATTGGCAGGTTGGGATGAACTGGCCCTGTGTTGATCCGGTTCAAACAATATGTCGCCTGCGGGAGGCCCGTCCGGAAAATTCGTTTCAATCAAACCTGTCAAACGAGCGGCAATGACTATCGGTGCGGCTTCTGGCTGATAGTCTCGCAAAAGATCGTCCGGGCTGGGAGCCCCTGCCGCAACACCGGCGTCAACTAAAGCGCCCTCTTCACTGGTGGTCACCAGAGGAGTAAAACCAAAGCCACTTCCAGGCAGGGCAAAAAGAGCACCGGGGGAGCCAAAATTAATACCAAGCTCCAACGATGCGGTGGCTAAATCCTCACCATCCATTTGTTGAGGACCGGTTGAAAACCACAAGGGATAGGCCCGCCTGCGTGTTCTGCCATCCGTGCCCTGGATTTCGACCGGAAGACCCAATAAGCGGTCCATCGCCACAGATTCACGATCCCAGGCCAAACCCCAACTGGCCATGAGTGAACCCAAATCCGAGCCACGGCGTGCATTGACCGGAGGCAAACCATCAAAACCCGGACGCAGCGCCATATGCGCCATGGGATCAAGGAAAATAATGGCCCGGCCTTGTCTCAGGACAAATTGATCAATCCGATAAAGCTGCTCTTGTGTCAAAGCACCGGGGTGCATGATCAACAAAGAGGCGGATGCGGGCAGATCCTCAAAGTCCTGCTCAACCCAGATCAATTCATACGCGGCGTTCAGCTCGGCAATGAAATGACTTGGCTCCCCCGATTCAGGCGATATGGGCAAGCTGGTCAGGATCGCCAGCCGGGGTCTTTCATCTCTTTCAAGATCAGAGATCAAGCGGGTCAAATCGTATTCCAGCCGCGCTTCATCTTCTTCTTGGAACAGGGGAATTACAACTTCTTCGTCAATAGAATTGTGAGCCACCAAACCAAAAAACAGGCGCTCTCCTGTTTGGGTCGATAACGGTGTCAAACCTGATTCCAGCGCATCGTCTTCTTGTTCGGAAAACGGCATCGGGTCTATCTCGCTTAAACGGATATTGCCGGATGAATTATCCGCATACGCTTGTAAAAACGCGCGAACCCGCGAGGCATAAGCCCGAATGGCCGGATATTCGGTCGCCTCTGACCTTGAATGATAAAATGTCCATTCTATTGGCTCATTCATCTGGTCGATGATCTCTTGAGAGCCAGGTGATAATTGATAGAGACCGTTCTGGGTCAGATCCACCCTGATCCGTGAAACCATATTCCCGGCCAGATGATTTCCGGCCAGATAGAAAACAATAATGCTAACAAGCATGAGTGGGAGAAAGCGGGTATGGTTCATCGTCCACCTCCTCGACGCTCTGCTATCAGCACGGCTGCACTGGCCAGGGAGGCCACAATCAAGCCCAGAAAATAGATAATGTCGCGCAGGCCGATCACGCCATGGCGGAATGCGTTATAGCGCTCCAAAGCGCTCAAATCTGCGACAAATTCCGATATCTGTGCCGGGGCACCATTCCCGATAGCCGCCAACACAAAGGGCAGGCCCGCCATCGTCAGTACAAAACAAGCCGCCACACCCAAAACAAAGGCCACGACCTGATTGGCTGTTGTCGCTGACAAGGTTTGCCCCAGCGCCAGATAACCCCCCGCCAGTAAAAGCGCGCCAAAATACCCCGTTGCAATCGCTGTGTTATCAGGACTTCCCAGATAATTTACGGCGATCCACATCGGGAATGTCAAAGCCAAAGCAAGGGCCGCTATTGTCCAGGAAGCAAGGAATTTCCCGCCCGTTGAAGCCCATAGGGGGATTGGCAGAGCCATCAAGAATTCCAGTGTGCCCCGATCTCTTTCCTCCGCCCAGCTACGCATGGCCAAAGCAGGCATCAAAATCACCAATAACCAGGGCAAATAATCAAAAAGGGGAGCCAAATCAGCGCGATTGGTGTCAAAGAACCGACCGATATGAAAGGCAAAGGCGGGCGCTGCAAAGGCAAAGACAGCCAGAAAAACATAGGCCAGCGGGGTCTGGAAATAAGCCGTCAATTCACGGCGATATACAGCGTACAAACCCGTCATCAAGCTGCCATTCCTGAGTTGTGTGCAGTTCGTGTCAGTGTGCGGAAGGCGGATTCGATCGTCCCATCAGGCCCTTTGATGATCATTTCACGCGGGGTTCCGTCAAACCGGATACGCCCCTCATCGATGACAATGGCGCGGCTGCAAACCGCGGGCACTTCATCAAGGATATGAGTTGAAATGATAATCGCTTTTTCCGGAGCCATGTCACGGATTAATTGGCGCACCCCATCCTTCTGGTTTGGATCAAGCCCGTCCGTCGGCTCATCCAGCACCAGAACCGCAGGATCATGGGCGATGGCTGCCGCCAGAGCCGCCCGGCGTTTATAGCCTTTAGACAAGGTCCCGATGGGCTGGTTGGCCATATCACCCAATCTGGCACGCTCAAGCGCCAGTTCACGCGCCCGTTTCAGGGCCGCGCCGGAAAACCCGCGCGCTCGCAAGCCAAACTCGACAAAGGATCGCGGTGTCATGGCCGGATAGGCGGGGGCCCCCTCGGGCAAATAACCCAAGCGAGACTGGGCTTGTAATCGGTCTTCCACGCAATCATGCCCGGCGATTTTGGCCACACCCATATCCGGTTCCAGACATCCGGCCAGCATGCGCATGGTTGTAGTTTTTCCAGCACCGTTTGGACCCAAAAAGCCCAGAACCTCTCCACGCTCGAGCGTGAAACTGACATCATCGACGGCGCGATGCGTTCCAAAATCCTTGATAAGATGGTCAGCGACCAACATGGGCAAAGCTCGCAAACTGGGACGTGTTTAGCGTTAGCGTGCCCGGCAGCGATTGGCCAGAGCCAAGACGTTATTCTATCATGATTATCATGGTTGGGATTTGGGGTGTCGACCAGTGCGCGCTCCATGACCCGGGGGGCTGGGGGGGCTGTTTAAAAACCAGGATCGGGAGTTAATTGCGACCGGTCGACACGGAGAAATCTGACGGCAAGACTTGTTCTGAAAGTGTCTCAAATGTGGCAAGTTTGTGGCGCAGCGTGAAATGTTTGTAAGCTTTTTGGGTATATTCAAGCATCAGGAGAAAACACGTGGTGATTGACTACCAGTCGGGGAATGCAAGGCCCCACAGTGTGATGTGGCAACGCCAGGAACTGGCGGCGATCCTGAATGTGTATGGCCATCTGGTGGCCCAGGGCGAATGGAAAGATTATGCCATCGACGCCCTGGCTGATTGTGCCGTCTTTTCTGTCTTTCGCCGGGCCAGCGAAGTTCCGCTTTATACCATTGTCAAAACCCCGTCAGATCGGCGCAAGCAGGGGCAATACAAAGTCGTGGCCCCTGGAGGGGTCATCCTGAAACGCGGTCATGAGCTGATCACAGTCTTGCGCGTGTTTGACCGCAAACGCTTTCGCATCGTCGAATAAGATCGACGCTCAAGGCATTTCAAGCATGAAAAAACCCCCGAAGCCAAGCTCCGGGGGTTTTGATCAAAGTGATTTGATCTTTAGTCGCGACCGCCCAGCAAGGACAGCAAAATCTGAAACATGTTCACGAAAGCAATATAGAGGTTCAGAGCCCCCATATTGGTCATGACCGCCATGGAGCGCTGGTCACCGGAAATATGCTGATAGGTCATTTTGAGCGCTTGTGTCTGCCAAGCTGTCACACCTGCCATCAACAACAGAACACCCAGCTGAAGCATCAATTCCAGACCTGCGGAATGGAAAAACAGCATGTTCAAAAGCCCCATCACAATCACGCCGATGATCGCCATGAACATGAAGCTTTGCAGGGGCTGAAGATTAGTTTTGGTGGTGTAACCAAAGACCGACAGGCCAAGGAAGGCAGACGATGTGATGACAAAGGCTTGGGTGATTGTTCCCCAGCTTATGTTCAGGGTTCTGCCCGTGTGCGTTACAAACCCATCTGGTGCCGCGCCTCCGGCCATAACAACCCAGACACTCATGCCCGTACCGATGAGCGCCACCACCGACCAATACAACAAGGCTGATCCTGTTGGTGATGGATTACGCATGAAAAACATGGAGCCAAACAAAAGAGCAATCGGTCCCCATTGAACAACCATCAACAGGGGCGTGCCGTAAATCAAGGCTGTCAGGGGTGCGTAGGTTCCAACCGCATAAGCAAGAGCGGCGGATAAAAGGAGCCCCATGGCCATCTTGTTATACACGCCGAGCATGAAGCTGCGCAGGCCAGCATCAACTGACATGTCCAGGCTGGATGCACCGCTATGGGTATGCGAAAAGTTATTCATGTTGAAACACTCTCATATGTTTTTGCGCCCTTGGGGCGCTTTTTCCTGAACTGAATATCGTGTGTTTTAGCAATAAAAGCAAGACGGGACGGGCGGAGCTCCAATCCCTCCTGCTTCGAGATATCAAATTAAGAAATCACGAGATATCAAGAGATGTCAAAAGATTTGAGTTTGGTTAAAACTATACCGTAGTTTATATTTTCGGAATGAAACATGACCTAGCCGCTTTTCTCCTTTTAATGAGGTTGATGCTTGCTTCATTTTTTGGGGCACAAGCTATCGCATCTCTCTCTGGCCAGCACCTGTTAGGTCAGGACAATTTTGCTTTCCAATTTGGTGTGTTTCCTCCCCTTGTTATTCTACTTTTCTGGATGAAACTTGTTTTGTTGTGCGGTGTTTTCCGCAGAACAAGCTATCTGATCGCAACGATTATATCTTTCGTCTTGGCTGGCCTCTCAATTTGGCCGACGCTCCATATATATTCAGGACTTACTTGGGCGATCTCTGGTGGAATAGCTTTTGTCCTTTTTGCCTTTCGCCAACACGATAAAATATTGTCTTTGGGTCAATATGTCGTTGATCGACACGTAATTATAAAAAGTCCCCATTCACCTTTGCCCGTCAACGAATACGCTCGACATGGCGCAGATCACCGCTAAGCCTTTTCCAACAACCCTTCGACGGCCAATTCGACTATATCAAGCACCCGACCAAAATCGCTCTGATCCCCATAATAAGGATCGGGAACATCCAGGCCTTTGGGGCCATCGGCCCAATCCATCAACAAGGATAGCCGGGCAGACCCGCCTTCATGGGGAATTTGCCGCAATTGCTGCAAATGTCCGTTATCCAGCGCAATGATGTGATCAAATCGGTGAAAATCGTCTGGTTCTATCTGGCGAGCGCTCTGGGAAGACAAATCATAACCGCGCTGCAATGCAGCCTGAATTGCGCGATGGTCCGGGCTTTCACCGATATGCCAAGCCCCCATTCCTGCTGAATCAGCTTGATATGTCAGACCCTTTTTGTCCGCCAAAACACGGGCGACACCTTCTGCCGTCGGTGATCGACAGATATTACCCGTGCAGATGAACAAGAACCGGATCACGTCTCGTCTGCAACCTCAAACACGCTTTCGAGCCGGATCAAATTCCATGTGCCTTGATGGCGATACAGCCAATAAATATGACCGTAAGCATCATGATCGAGCCTGCCGTCTACACAGCCCGCCTGTTGGGAAGCCTCAAGACCGGCAAACTCAGCGAGCCACAAACAGCTGGTATTTGAGTGTTCACCAACAAGGGTCCAGCGAGCATCTGCCTGATGCGCATCAAGGAAAGCTTCACGGCGTTGGCGAGAAATGATTTCACCTTCAACGCAACCGGTTTCATATCCCTCGGCTGCCTGGTGCACGATCACTTCAGAACCACCCGCCTCAGCGGTCAAAGTCGTACGACACGCTGCGCTGGCGTAAGCGGCATCAAAAGGCTCGCGTCCCAATACGTCTGACAATCTGGAAACCATGGCTTCGCCACGCGGGCTCAACTGACAATTCAGCGCATTGCAATCGGGGGAGATTTTTCGGGCGTGGCGAACAATCAGGATATGTCGGTCAGCAAACACTATTTCAGACTGAATATCCTGTGACACACTTTCCAATAGCATCGGTCTGTCAAAATCAACGCTTTGGGTTGGCGATGCACAAGCGGCCAAAATCCAAACCACACCAACCATCACTGCAATTTTCATGAGGAGTCCCATCTATGACTGAAGGCAAACCATTTATCAGGCTTCTGAGGATTCCAGAGCCGGTTGAACGCGTAATCTGGCCGTGAAAGCCGACCCTTTTTCAAGCTCGCTTTCTACGGACACATCCCCTCCCATCAGGGCAGCAAGCTGCCAACAAATCGAGAGGCCCATTCCACGGCCCAAAGCATTGTCTTCAGCGCTGGGCGTGAACAAATTGGCGATCTCTTCACTGGCAATACCAACACCTGTGTCAAGAACCGAATAGCTGAGCCAAAGGTAGCCCTCATCTGAAGCGCTGACCTCGGTTATCAGCTGAACTGAGCCTGATTGCGTATATTTGATCGCATTCGACAGCAAATTGGTGACGATTTGCTTGGTCAGCTTTTCATCGCCAATAACATTTTGCTCTGCGCTTGTTGAATTTGAGACCGTAAAGGTCAAACCTTTTTCGTACGCCAAAGGGGAAAAAAGAGCGTGGGACGCACTTGCCAGATCAATTGGGTTAAAGGGTGCTGATCCCACTTCAACCCGACCACTCTCGAGCCTTAACATATCCAATAATTCATTGACGCGGGACAACATGCCTTGAGCGGAACGCTCCAGAGAGCCCAATAACTTTCTTTGCTCTGCTTTCAAATCCGTATTGGCCAATAACGCTGTCAGGCCTAACACTCCATTGAGGGGTGCCCGTAATTCATGACTGATTTTAAACAGAAACTCAGACTTTGAACGTTCTGAAACACGTTGCTTGTTGACTTCAACCTTCAAGTCTTGTTCTCGCGCTGAATGAGAGTTGAGCTCGACTTCCAGTGAATCTGAAGACTTTTTCATGCCGTCCAGAATGTTATCAAACCTAGATAACAATCCGATAAAACCAATCAGCATCACGCCGAAGGAAATTACCTCGACACCCGAGCGGTAGTTAAAGCTGTATGCAATCAACCGCTCGACTGAGGCGTCATCGGAGGTAAAAACAGGCCCCAATAGAAGAATAAGGAGGTTCAACACATAATGTGAGGCCCAAATGCTCAACCCTATCGAAAACAGGCGAAACGAGCCCTGGGCACCCGCCAGTTCAATGGCTTTCCAGTGACGTTTCATCGTGTAGATGGCTATTACAGCGACTGAGATGAAAAAAACATCCAGCAGGCCCATCAGCCACCAATTGTCCAAGGCCATTGCGCGAGCTCCAATCGTGGCCGCTCAAATATCACCTAGACCGGCAACCGGCAAATCTTATTCGTTTCGACCCAGCTTGCGCTGTCGTCTCGCCATCAGTTGAAGACGCAAAGCATTCAGCTTGATGAAGCCTTCGGCATCCGTTTGGTCATAGACATCGTCTTCTTCAAAAGTGACATGGTCGAGTGAATACAGGGACCGCTCAGAGACCCGGCCCACCACATGCGCCGACCCCTTGTAAAGCTTGACCCGAACCTCGCCACACACATGTTCCTGGCTCTTGTCGATGGCAGCTTGCAGCATCTCTCTTTCAGGAGAGAACCAGAAGCCCTCATAAACCAGCTTGGCATATTTCGGCATCAACTCGTCTTTGAGGTGCACCGCCCCACGATCCAAAGTGATCTGTTCGATACCGCGGTGCGCTACCATCAAGATTTCGCCTCCCGGTGTTTCGTAAATACCGCGGGATTTCATACCAATAAGTCGGTTTTCAACCAGGTCGAGACGGCCAATTCCGTGGATTCTCCCGTATTCATTCAACCGGGTCAAAAGCGTCGCCGGGCTTAAATCTTCACCATTTATGGAAATGGCATCGCCTTTTTCAAAACCGATGGTGATGTATTCCGGTTTATCCGGTGCCGCTTCAGGAGATTGTGTTCGCTGATAGACCATTTCCGATGCTTCATCGGCCGGATCCTCAAGCGCCTTGCCCTCAGAGGAGGTATGCCAAAGATTGGCATCGACAGAAAACGGGGCCTCGCCTCGCTTGTCCTTGGGTACTTCAATGCCATGGGATTCTGCGTATTCGATCAATTTGCTACGCGAATTCAAATCCCATTCACGCCAAGGCGCTATGACTTTCAGGTCTGGGTCCAGCGCATAAACACCCAATTCGAAGCGAATTTGGTCATTGCCTTTTCCCGTTGCGCCATGAGCGACAGCATCAGCCCCTGTGGCATGGGCAATCTCAACCAAGCGCTTTGAAATAAGCGGACGGGCAATCGAGGTTCCCAATAAATACAGTCCTTCATAGACCGCATTGGCCCGGACCATGGGGAAGACAAAATCGCGAACAAATTCTTCGCGCAAATCATCAATGAATATCTCTGAAACCCCAGCCGCTTCTGCTTTGGCGCGAGCCGGTTCCAGCTCTTCACCCTGACCGAGATCAGCGGTGAAGGTCACGACCTCTGCATCATAGTGATCTTCGAGCCATTTCATGATCACCGAGGTATCCAGACCACCGGAATAAGCGAGAACAACTTTGTTTATTTTGGAATGAGCAGACATGTCGGGGCTTTCAATGAGAATTGTTCTGATGCGCGTACTCCTCGTGGCCCTGTCAGGCAAGTCCTGTCAGCCTGATTTACCCCTGAATTTGATTTCATATGTGCATTGGCGCTGGACAGAACGCCCCATCAACGCATTCTAGCGCCATGGTGACTCGCCCAAATTCAACCTCTTTTGGCTTTTCGGGACGCCGTGCCCGATTTGAGCATGACACGCTCGACCAGAACTCGCGCGCCAAACAACTCCAGCAAGTTCATCAGCTCCTGAAACAAAAAAGTTTGCAGACGACACATGCACTTAGAAACTATCTGCTGCGTCAAGGATTTGAACTCGACATGCCCCGTTTCGAGGACTGTTCTGAGCTGATAAGCCCAAATACTGATGACAGGTCTCTGACAGCATCCCTTCTTGCTGATCATTTATCGCCTGACATTGCATCCTTCCTGATCCGCATCCTTCTTTCCCAGTTATCTATTTCAGATTTTGAGGGGTATCGAAATCGATTTGCCGATCTGTTCGAATTTACCCGCGAAGCCTGCAGCGGAACACTTCCGGACTATATTCCGGAACTGGCCAAAGCCGACCCCCGGTCCTTTGGTATGGCGGTATGCAGCATTGATGGGCAGCGCTTCGGTTTCGGAAACCAAAGTGATGCCTTTTCAGTCCAATCCGTTGTCAAGCCGCTCAATTACGCCCTGGCCCTCTCGCTCAATGGTGAGTCCTTTGTCCATCATCATGTCGGTCGAGAACCTTCAGGACGACGTTTCAATGAATTGGCTCTTAACGCCGACAATCGCCCGCATAACCCGATGATCAATGCCGGGGCGATCATGTGTTGTTCGTTGATCCGACCTGGAATGAGTGTGGAAGACAGGTTTGATCTGATCAACCGCTATTGGTCCTCTGCCATCGGTGATCAGGCTTGCGGTTTTGACTCTGACGTCTATCAGTCCGAACTCAAGACAGCCGAACGCAATTTTGCCCTGGCCAAACTGATGCAAGACCATCATGCCTTTCCTGAAGGCAGTGATGTTTCCGAGGCTCTTGATCTCTATTTCAGATGCTGTTCCATGACTCTGGATTGCCGGTCCTTATCCGTAGTTGCTGCCAGCCTGGCCAATGGCGGAGTTTGCCCTCTGACCGGTCATAGAATTGCTGAGTCCACAAACGTTCGCAACACACTGTCCTTGATGTTGTCGTGTGGCATGTATGACTTTTCCGGAGAATATGCCTTTACCGTCGGGCTCCCTGCCAAATCAGGCGTATCGGGTGCCATGATGATTGTTATTCCTGGCGTGTGCGGAATCGCTTTGTGGAGCCCTCTTCTGGATCGGCAAGGCAATTCGGTTCGCGGGGTCGAGTTTTCAAGACGCCTGGTCAAAGCCTTTCCTTTTCATGTCTTTGCCGGAGTGACCCGGTGAGAGACCTGGACAAACCCTGCCTCCCTGGCCATTTTGCTAATACGAGACCCTGACGACAAACCCTTCAGACATGGAGACAGACATGGCGCGCCGCTTGGTATTGATTACTGGGGCCTCATCGGGAATAGGTCAGGCTCTCGCCCGTGAATTTGCGGCTAATGGGTGGGATTTGGCCCTGACGGCTCGCCGGGAGGACCGCCTGAAAAACTTTGCTGCCGAGATGACAACTCAGTATGGCATAGAGTGCCTGACGATCACGGCAGACCTTTCCAAACCCTCAACCCCGAAAAAAATTATCGATGCCATTGATGCTGCTGACCGCCAGATTGATGGATTGGTCAATAATGCCGGGTTTGGTCTTCCCGGCACCTTTACAGAAACCAGCTGGAAGGACCAATCCCGCTTTATCCAGCTGATGCTGACCAGTTATGCCGAGCTAGTTCATCGCGTGATGCCAGGCATGGAAGAGCGCGGTTATGGACGCATCATCAATGTCGCCTCCATGGCCGGGTTGATGCCAGGGTCTCGCGGTCACACGCTTTATGCAGCCGTCAAATCAGCCCTGATCAAGTTCAGCCAATCCCTGCATTTTGAAGGTAAAGACTTTGGCATTCATTCCACAGCCCTTTGCCCCGGTTTTACCTATTCGGAATTTCATGATGTCAATGAAACCCGGTCCATGGTTTCTAAAATGCCCAAACATTGGTGGCTGACCGCTGATCAGGTTGCCAGGGCGGGATATGACGCTGTGCAAAAGAACAAGGTAATCTGCGTTCCGGGTGCCTGGTACAAATTCCTTGCTTATTTCAACCAAGTCCTACCAACACCTGCCGCCATGTGGGTGATGAACCGCAATCAAAAACGCTTCAGGAAAACAAGTTCATCAACAGAAGGCCAAAACGGGTGATCAAAACAGGCTTGCCTCGTTTGCGACA
>Ga0316207_10001208_pt1 | contig 33153 bp, 30 predicted proteins | sample 6weekpyrite_MG_FD_204943 | JGI IMG/M metagenome (GOLD analysis project Ga0316207, IMG submission 204943) | Microbial mat bacterial communities from mineral coupon in-situ incubated in ocean water Damariscotta River, Maine, United States -... | ecosystem: Environmental > Aquatic > Marine >...
CAACTTGCAGGATAAATGTTACCGGAGAAAAAAAACGCCCCAATAATATTTATTGAGGCGTTTTGTAGTATATGGTGGGCCGTGAGCGACTCGAACGCTCGACCAATTGGTTAAAAGCCAACTGCTCTACCGACTGAGCTAACGGCCCATAAACGAAGGCGGAATTTTACATTAACTAGAGGAAATAACAAGTAATTTTGTTATTTCCTCCCGCCAAAATCAGACTAGATCGCCTCTAATTTACGCATACCTGCTGGTAATAAGCGCATATCAACCAGGGCCGTAATAAACGACTTCATAAAGGTTGCTTCGTCTTCATAGCACATTTTGTAGTACTGGATTTTCATCGTTAACGCACTACCAAAAACGATGCTGATGAATACCAGAAAGGAACCCACGGCTAGTGTGGAAACACCAGTAATCGCCTGTCCGACTGTGCAACCCAGGCCTAAAACGCCGCCAAAACCCATTAAAATCGCACCAATAGCGTGAGTATAGAAATCCTTAAATGATACGAACCACTCAATTCGGAAACTGCGTGAAATAAGTGACCAGATTAACGAGCCCAAAATAACACCGACAACCGAAATCACACCAAAAGTTAAAAATGCACTGGCAAAACCGGAACCAGCATAACCAAACATTTGACCAATCGGGCTGATAAATGTGAATGATTGAGGCTGCAGGTTAGTAGAACCATTTTTGGGTTTGCCTTCTTCGCTATCCATCAACATGTCCCACTCGCCGTAGAACTGAGTAAGTTTCATAGCACCGTCTTCTGTTGCAACAACAACATTTGATGTGACATACCAGGCTAATAAAACAGCTAAACCCACCATAATACCAGCGAAAACATTATCAAAACTCTTACGGAATTCTACCGAGCGGAAGATGTAAATCAGTGCTAACAGGGCAATAATACCACCCACAATCAAACGCATTGTCATGGCTGATACGCCGAACCAACTACCCGTAATGGAACCCAAATCCTGTGGTGTATTGAGTGAAATGGATGCCTGACCTAACCATGGAGCAAACAATGTTTGATACCAGGTAGCTGGTAATTCTTTAAATGGATCAACCATATAGTAAGAAATAACAGCAATAATCAGAAAAACAAAAATTGATTTGATATTACCGCCCCCAATTCGAATCAATGTCTTGTTACCACAACCACTCGCAAGGGTCATACCAATACCAAATAGTAAACCACCCAGAATATAGCGACCCCATTGAAATTCGCTGCCACGATAAGGTGGTAAAGTAGATGCCAGGTCTGCTCGACCCATCGCTTCAATGATAAGCACACCAATCAAGGCAACAGTTGCCGCTAAAATCCAAGCACGCATTCGGCTGGAATCATTCATGTTCACTAAATCCGAAACTGCACCCATTGTACAAAAGTTGGTTTTGTTAACCACTGCACCCATTACGAAAGCAATAATGAAAGTCGACCAGATAAAAAACGACTGCGCTTCCATGAAACTTGCAAATGACATATTAAAATCCTCAAGTGTTTATTTATTCTTGTAACCCAGCTGTCGGGTTAAAGTGTGACAAAATTCACGTGATTATACAGAAATACAACACGCATGTAACGCGCAGAATGGTAATCTAAATGTTTAAGAATCAATCACTTATAAATAGTGGGGTCGACAATACCCGCCTCAGCAAAGCCAGCTGCCCGTAACCGGCAACTGTCACACTCTCCACAGGCCTGTCCGCTTGCATCTGCTGCATAACAGGAAACGGTTAAACTATAATCCACCCCTAGCTGATACCCCAAGGTGATAATTTCAGCTTTACTCAAGTGAATAAGTGGTGTTTCCAGCTTTACATTCTCACCTTCCACAGCTCGTTTTGTCGCTAAATTAGCCATTTTCTGGAAAGCTTCGATGTATTCAGACCGACAATCTGGATAACCAGAATAATCAACCGCATTGACACCAATAAAAATGGCATCAGCTGAAAGAACTTCCGCCCATGCCAGCGCTAGCGATAAAAATATCGTATTCCTTGCCGGTACATAAGTCACCGGAATCCCTGTGGACGGGGTTTTTGGAACATCTATTTCAGTGTCTGTCAGTGCTGAGCCACCAATCTGATCCAGATCGAGATGTATCACCTTATGTTCAATATTCTCATATTGGTTGAGTACACGTGTAACAGCATTGAGTTCAGCACGATGACGTTGTCCATAATCAAAACTTAACGCAAAACACTGATAACCCTGAGACTCCGCTATCGCCAAAGTTGTCGCTGAATCCAGCCCCCCGGATAATAAAATAACTGCTTTGTTGTTCACCATCACTCCAAATTGAAAAACACTGCTTGTATTAGTCAGCAAAACCACAGATTTGCATCTAAAAACCCATTATAACGACAAAAATACGCTATTTTGTTGAATTTCCAGCTTTTTCTTTATGATTTCTAAAGCCCGATGAGTATTTAGTCGATAAGAATAGAAATACGAGAAAATCTATATGAGACAAACAATCGCCTTACATTTCTTAATCATCAGCCTGCTTTTTCCAATAGAGGTAGTCACCGCAGCACCCGCTGATGGGTGGACAAAAATATTTAAGTTCCAAACCAAAATGGCTAACAATGGTAGTGTAAATGCTCAGTACATTATTGGTGAGATGTATGAAGAAGGACGGGGAGTTGATCAAAATAACGATAAGGCTTTTGAATGGTATTACAAAGCCAAAAAAAATGGGCATGAAGACGCAGCAAACCGAATTCTATTGTTAGAAAACAAAATCGCAAGTGAAAAGTTAAAGAAACAACAACGTGCTAAAAAAGCGAAAGCAGCCAAGGTTTCAAAATCTAAGCGCAAGGTACCAATCAGAGTTAAGAAAAAGCTGGGATCAGTAAAACCTAAAAAGCGACAAAAATCTATCGCTCCAAAAACAAAAATCATACAACCTAAACTTGAAAAAAAGATTGCATCGCCAGATGATTTTAGTCGAGGAGAAGGAACCCATATGGATGTCGATGATGCCTTTGAATAAAATATCCTAAACGCCTGGAAGATTACCCCAGATAAACTTGTGTAACTGAATCTGATAACGTACCTGTAACTGATCTTCCAGAATCCAAGCAGCCAGATCTTTTTCAATATTAAGTTCACTCTCAGAATCTGTATTAACAGGTGAAAACAAAACCGTGCAGATATTTTCCAGCTTATACTGTTTGCATATTTTCACAGCCCAATCGTAATCATCTCTGTTGCATATAACAAACTTAACCTGATCGCTTGAAGATAAGTAATTGATGTTGTTGTATTTATTTTTAGACTCTTCATTTGATGATGGCGTTTTTAAGTCCATAACCTTAATAATACGAGAATCAACTTGCTGAATTTCAATTGCACCACTTGTTTCCAGCGACACTTTATATTCAAGGTCAGCCAGTGCTGTTAATAAATTAAAACAGTTTTTTTGTGCTAGTGGCTCACCACCTGTTACAGTGATATAAGGTGTATTGTATTTTTTTACTTCATTAATAATTTCCTCAAAACTCCACCACTCACCACCTTGAAATGCATAATCTGTATCACAATACTGGCATCGTAGTGGACAACCCGTTAAACGAATAAAGATCGTTGGCCAGCCAACCGTATTTGATTCACCTTGCAGTGAATAAAAAATTTCGGTTAATCGTAATCTGGAGGCTTGTTCGGACATAGGATGTTTTTATTGATTAAACTTCAAAGATAATACAACAATATTTTTGATATCGAAATCAATAATAAAAGCTGCTAATTAGTAAGAAAGGTTAACGCTTGGCTGATTTAATTTTTTTAATTAAATTCTGGGCTTGTCCCGCAGCAGTTGTATTGGGATAAAGTCGCAATAATTTTTCGGCATTTTCCCGTGCAACTTTCTTCTGACCAAGCTCATAATAACTATACGAAATTTTTAGCATAGCTTCTGCTAATTTTGGACTATTAGGATAGTTTGTTACTAAATCCTGATAATCAGAAATAGCCTGCTTAAAGTGACGTTGCGCATAACTGGCTTCACTCAACCAATATTGTGCAATATGAGCATAACGACCATTAGGATAATTTTTGATAAATTCACGATATGCTTTAATGGCCTGTTCATATCGTAATTCACGTAATAGATCGAATGCCTTTTGGTAAGCGTTTTGTTCTTTTACAGGGTCAACAGGTTTTGCTGCTGGACGCGTTGCAGCTGGCGTTGTCTGCCTTACCGGGGGAGATTGTGTTGCAGTATCTGGTTTACTCTGGATTGAGCCTCTTATACCTTGCTGATCACTTCTTAACGTTGAGGAAGGTGTCTTAACAGCACCTGCACTGTTTCTTTCCAGTTGTAAAATGCGACGATCAATATCAACATAAAGATCTCGCTGCCGTTTTTTCAAATCATTTGCAATGTGTGTTTGTGTTTCCACATCACCACGTAATTGCTGGACTTCTTTTTGCAAACTTTCAAGCCGCAACAATAAATCAACCAGTCCCTGGCTATTCATTAAACGTTCAAGGCGTTGCAAACGTTCCTCAACGCTCATATTACGTTTAGATGTTATCGGTGCTGATGACTGGGTCGATTCAACCGCATCGCTATCAGTATTAAAACGACGCGGTTGTTTATCGCGTGCAAAACTACTCACTGATACAGTAATTAGAATACCACTTAAAAGACTAATTATAAATTTTTGCACGTTACGACTCTCAGTTTAGTGTTTTACAGATTAAGAACCTGAATAAAGTAGTTCTACACGACGGTTTAAGCTCCATGAACTTTCATCGTGACCGATGGCCGCAGGACGCTCTTCACCAAAACTGATAACCTGAATTTGTGAACCCTGTACACCCTGAACAACCATAAGTTGTTTTACAGCTTTTGCACGACGTTCACCTAAAGCCACGTTATATTCACGTGTTCCACGCTCATCCGCATGACCTTCCAGAACAACAGAGAGATTACTATTTTGCGCCAGATTCTGTGCATGCGCTGAAATAATTTCGCGCGCTTCTGATGTTACATCACTGCTATCAAAATCAAAATATACAACACGCTTAGATAAAGCATCTTGCTGGCCGCTTTTCATTTCAGTTGCACTTGATCCTGAACCGACGTCTGCACCGGATGTTTTATCTGAACCAGCAGCAGAAGTCTCTCCAGTGGTATCTTCTTTACTGGTTGAAGAACAGCCGGCCATCAATCCAAATACGCTAATCAGTAAAACAATGCTCAATTGTTTTTTCATTACAATCTCCTAAATTGTTATATTTATTAAAACTTAATTTTGTTTAAAAAACGACCATGCCGGTTCTCGCACATCGCCTTGATTTAACTGTAACCTTTGTCTTGCGCGCCCATCGACCGATACGGCCGCCAGCACACCACGATTCTTATATTCTGTTGCATAAATTATCATACTACCGTTCGGAGCAAAACTAGGTGATTCGTCTAAGCGTGACTCGGTCAACACTCTTAAATAGCCCGTTTCCCTCTCAAGCACAGCAATACGGTAACTTCCTTCTATTCTGTGTACCATAGCAACAAATTTACCATCAGGCGAGATGCTTGCCCTGGCATTATAACTTCCTTCAAATGTAAGGCGACTCGGCCTACCACGTGCACCATTTGCACCAATTTTGACCTGATACAATTGTGGCCCACGACCGCGGTCTGAAGTAAATATAATGCCAGATCCATCCGGGAACCAGGTCGGCTCCGTATCAATCGCATTATTACGAGTTATACGCTGATTTGTTCCACGTAATAGATTATGAATATAGATCTCAGCATTACCGTCTTTAGATAATGTCAGTGCCAGCTTTTTGCCATCTGGTGACCAGGCTGGTGCATTATTCAACCCGGGGTATGAAGCAATACGTTTAGCCTGACCAGTTAAAATACTTTGAACATAGACTTCAGGCCGACCTCGACCGAATGACACGTATGCTATTTGCAAACCATTTGGAGACCAGCTTGGTGACATTAAAGGCTGACTTGACTCCAAAATAACTTTTTCATTAAAACCATCTGAGTCTGCAATCGCAAGACGATAAACTTTCTGTCCCCGCCGATTTTTAGTGACCGTGACATAACTAATATTAGTGTCAAAAGCACCTTTTACACCCATCAATGCTTTATATATTAAATCACTTATTTGATGTGCGGTACGACGTAAATTGGAACGTCGACTGCGAATTTTATATCCCACAAGCTGCTCAGCTTTAAACATATCAAGCAACTGGAACTGCACTTCATAAGTACCATCAACCAGAGGAGTGATATGTCCAACCACTAAATTATCCACTCCTAACGCACGCCATGCCGTGTAATTTACCTGAGAACCATGTGACGGACGACCAACCAGATCGGATTTTGGTACAGGAGCAAAACGTCCGCTACGTCTTAAATCAGACGCAACAATAGCTGCAATATCTTCCGGTGCACTGGTCGAAGCACCACGCGTGGGCCCGGTACCGGACCATGCAAAAGGAACAACGGCAATCGGTAAAGCGCCATCAATACCCTGTGTAATATCAATGGTCAGTGCAGCAAAACCTGTACGTGATATACCAAAGATAAAAAACAAAAACATCACAAAACGATAATATTTCTTCATAACTTTTTACTGACTTCTTTTAACTTACTTTGGTTTTCCAAAATTCAAATCGATTTCTCTAAACCTGTCAGATAATCCGTATTCCACAGGTGGTAATGGTAAAGGTGAGGCACGCTTAACCGCTGTAAAAACGGACTGATCAAACGCCGAATTACCACTGCGTTTAATATAACGAACATTTATAACTTCACCACTGGGTATTAAACTTACCCTAATTACACAGACCATACCAGCCTTTGTACTTGCAGGTTTAATCCAGCGCTGTTCGATATGTCCTTTAATAATCGTTATCTGCTTACTGATAATTGTTTCATTACGCGCTTCGCGTTCAGCTGCTAACCTTTGTTGTTCCTCTTCCAGTTCTTTTTTCAACGCATCTTCACGGCGTTTTTGCTCAGCTTTTTCCTGTTCGATTCTTTGGCGTTCTTGTTCAAGTTGCTTTTGGTGCTCTTCTTCTATGCGTCTCTTTTCTGCCTGTTCTTTTTCACGCTTTTTTTGCGCTGCAATTTTGGCAAGTTTTTTCTTTTTAAGTTCAGCCTGACGCTTTTTTTCTTTTAGTTTTTCTGCTTTTAATTTTTTTTGCTCGATTAATTTTTTACGGCGTTTTTCCTGCTCCAGTTTCTTTTTTAGTTTTTTCTGCTCAATGGAATCATCTTTTAATACAGCTTTTACAATTTTCTGCTGAGGAGCAGTTGATGATGGCGCGTCAATAAAATGAAAACTAATGCCCATGGTAACGATAAAGACAATATGAACAATTGCAGCCCATAAAACCGCTCTGGGATGGCTCTTGATTAAACCCCACATAAATTAACGACGCCGGGTTCGCTTGGGTGTTTTAGTTATTAAACCAACATCATCAACACCAGCTTGTTGTAACAGTGCCATCACATTCACAACATCGCCATATTTAGCGCGACGATCACCTCGCACAAGAACTGACATCGCTCCTTTTCGTTGACGCTTAACAGCTGCAACTCTGGAAATCAACGTAGTAGCATCAATTGGTTTCTTGGGCTTATCACTGATATTTAAATAGTATAAGCCTTTGCGATTAACCGTAATGATAACCGGTTCATGTTGCTGTTTTGTAATTGGCTGAGCACTCGTTTGCGGTAATGTTACCTTTACACCCTCTGATAATAACGGCGCTGTTATCATAAAAATAATCAGTAGCACCAGCATAACATCAATATACGGCACCACATTGATTGCAGACATTGGCTGTTTCTTAGGGCGTCGTGGCATTAAAGCTTGCATACAAAGCGTTCCCTTTTAGCTGCTATGTGACTGACGTTGTAAAATCGTTGCAAATTCATCAACGAAAGTATCGTAATGCCCTGTTAAGCGTTCAACATCACTTATATATCGGTTATATGAAATAACAGCAGGAATTGCGGCAAATAAACCCATCGCAGTTGCAATTAAAGCTTCGGCAATACCCGGCGCAACGGATGCAATGCTTGCAGATTGAACATTACCCAAAGCAAGAAATGAATTCATAATACCCCAGACCGTTCCAAATAAACCAACATAAGGGCTGGTCGAACCGACTGTCGCTAAAAAGGATAAGTGATGCTCAAGCTTTTCAATTTCGCGGTTGGTTGCAACACGCATAGCGCGATGTGCACCATGTACAACATCCATGGTATCAAACCCTTTACGGTTACGAAGTTGAGCAAATTCCCTGAAACCGGCTTCAAAAACAGATTCGGCACCGGTTAAACGATCTCTTCTTGACGAAACGCTTTTATACAGCTCGCTTAACTCGATCCCTGACCAGAAACGATCTTCAAACCGCTTAGCATCTTTTTTGGCACGCTTAATCATTGCCCACTTTATAAAGATAACAATCCATGACAACATTGAGGCTAACAAAAGCATCAGCATCACTAGTTGCACAATAAAACTGGCATCAAGCACTAAATGCATTATCGACATATCTGTAGACACCACTTACTCCCCTATTAATTTTTCTAAAATAACTGTTGGTATTGGTGCGGGTTTAAATGTACCGGCATCCAAACACGCAATTTTAATCTTTGCTTTTGCAAGCAGTTTTTCGTCGCCTTCAAAATCACGTGCAACCGTTTGTTCAAATGTAATGCTGGCTTTACCTTTTTTATTCAACGTAGCTGTGACAACAATTTCATCATTAAATTTCGCTGGCAATAAATAATCTATTTCTACATGACGTACGGCAAAAATAACACCGAATTGCTCACGTAATTGATCCTGTTGAACATCATAGCTTCTAAGCCACTCTGTCCGCGCGCGCTCCATATATTTAAGGTAATTGGCATAATAAACCACACCACCGGAATCGGTGTCTTCGTAATATATTCGAATTGGCCAGTTAAACGTGTTTGAGATAGTGTTTTCCAAAAAAATAACTTTATTATATAAAGCTTATATTTCCAGATCCTGTTGTGCAGAATTCGAATTTTTATTATTTGTATTTGGTGGCGTTATGCCGAAGTGTCTATATGCCTGCTGAGTCGCAGTTCTACCTCGTGGAGTACGCATCATAAATCCTTGTTGAATTAAAAAAGGTTCCAGTACATCCTCGATGGTTCCGCGCTCTTCACCAATAGCAGCGGCAAGACTCTCCACCCCTACCGGCCCACCATCGAATTTCTGCATAATAGCAAGTAACAGTTTTCTATCCATCATATCGAAACCTTCAACATCCACGTCGAGCATGTTGAGCGCTTTTTCAGCTATATCGCCGGAGACATGCCCGTTAGATTTAACCTCAGCATAGTCCCGAACACGTCGTAATAATCGATTGGTTATTCGAGGCGTGCCACGAGAACGTTTGGCAATTTCAATGGCACCGGCATCATCCAGTTCAACACCAAGTATTCCTGCAGAACGTTTAACAATATGAACCAGATCATCTTGTTGATAAAACTCCAGACGCTGCACAATACCAAAACGGTCACGTAGTGGTGAAGTTAATGAACCTGCCCGCGTCGTAGCCCCCACCAGAGTAAAGGGTGGCAAATCGAGCTTAATCGAACGTGCAGCCGGGCCTTCACCTATCATAATGTCCAGCTGGTAATCCTCCATTGCTGGATAAAGTATTTCTTCTACTATTGGACTTAAACGGTGTATTTCATCAACGAACAAAACATCATGTGGTTCGAGATTAGTCAGTAAAGCGGCCAGATCTCCAGGGCGTTCCAATACCGGGCCTGATGTGTGCTTTAAGTTTACATTTAATTCATTTGCTATAATGTTCGACAGCGTGGTCTTACCTAATCCGGGTGGACCGAAAATTAAAACATGATCGAGCGCTTCCTGCCGATTACGTGCTGCCTGAATAAATATTTCCATTTGATCACGTACTGATTGTTGACCAATATAATCCTCTAACTTTTTTGGTCGAATGGCGCGATCAAGTGAGTCTTCTTTACTTTGTTCGGATGCTGCCACCAGGCGATCATTATCTATCATTATCCAGCCTTTAAACCGTTGCCTTATTTTTTAAAGCGGCACGAATCAGCTCACCGCTTGAAACTTTATCATCACCCAAATCGGTGTATGCCTGTTGTACCATCATACTCGCTTCCTGCGGCTTATACCCTAACGCAATGAGCGCACTGGTGGCTTCCGCACTTTCATCCTGAGATGAAACCACTTGTTGTGTCTGTTCTTCTACTGGCAAGGTTGCAGGCAACCAGTCTTTTAACTTGTCACGTACTTCAATAATTAAACGTTCCGCAGTTTTCTTGCCTATGCCAGGCAACTGTACCAGTGCTTTGGTATCGTTTTCATTTACACAGCGTGCAAATTCCTGTGCAGATATGCTGGATAAAATTGACAGCGCCAGCTTGGCACCAACACCATTCACTTTGATTAAGGTGCGAAATAAACGTCGTTCATCATCTGATAGGAAGCCACATAGAAACTGTGCATCTTCACGCACTATCATGTGGGTAAATAAAGTCACTTGCTCATGAAGTTCCGGTAAATTATAAAAAGTATTCATAGGTACTTCTACTTCATAACCCACGCCTTGCACATCGACAACGAGCATCGGTGGATTTTTTTCTATAACATTACCGGTTAAACGACCAATCATTTATTTTTTATCTTTTAATTATATAAATTCGCTGGGTTAAAATTTACTGGGTTAAATTCTGGTTCGACGTTTGCGTGCCGAACGTTTGAAAACATTCATCGCTTTTAAGTCAATTTTATTATTACCTGCTGCAATTGTATTTTGCTTTGTTGCCTGCTGATAGTTTTGTAATGTGGTACGCAAATGAGCATGGCATAATGCGATGGCAAGGGCATCAGCAGCATCTTCTTGTGGAAATTTATTTAAACCTAAAAGCACTTTAACCATGTGCTGCATCTGTACCTTATTTGCATTACCTTTGCCAACAATTGCCTGTTTTATTTCACGAGGGGTATATTCATTAACGGGAATATCCTGGTTGGCAACAACGCAAATTGCTGTTCCACGCGCCTGCCCCAACTTTAAAGCTGAATCAGGATTACGATGCATAAAAACTTTTTCGATTGCCATTTCTGTAGGTTGAAATTCTTCAACCAGATCAGACAAGCTTCTAAAGATAGTTTTTAATCTTAAAGGTAAGTTTTCATCCGGCGTTCGGATACAACCACTGTTTACCCAGCAACTTTTGTTTTTTGTAACGTCAATGATGCCATAGCCCGTTATGCGCGAACCAGGGTCGATACCTAAAATTCGCGTGGTAGAACTGGATTGAAGTTGCTGTGTATATTCTGTCTTCGTTTGCTTAATCCTTAAATTTTATTCTAAATATAAAACTTAACCTGCCAATGCCTGCATGACTTCTTCAGAGAAATCGGCATTGGTGTAAACATTTTGAACGTCATCCAGATCTTCAAGCACATCAATTAAGCGCATTACTTTTTGTGCATCATCAACTTCCAGGTCAACACTTGTTGAAGCAGTCATCGTTACTTCCGCATGTTCCGGTTCCAGAGAAGCAGCTACCATTGCATCTTTAACCTTCACAAATTCTTCCCATGCCGTGGTCACATCAATGCTGCCATCATCATTGGTCACAACATCTTCAGCACCGGCTTCTAAGGCTGCATCCATAATCTGCTCTTCATCACTACCTGCCGGATAACTTAATATACCCTGTTTGGTAAACAAATAGGCAACCGAACCATCAGTTCCCAAATTACCACCGGACTTCGAAAAAGCATGCCTGACTTCAGACACGGTACGATTAATATTATCGGTTAAGCACTCAACCAAAACAGCAACACCACTTGGGCCATAACCTTCATAGCGTACTTCATCATAATTTTCATTATCACCTGCGCCTGCACCACGTTTTACTGCACGCTCGATAGTATCGCGGGTCATATTGCCACTAAGGCCTTTATCTATCGCTGCACGTAGGCGTGGATTTGCGTCAGGATCACCGCCACCCATTTTTGCAGCAACCACAATCTCACGAATTAATTTTGTAAATAATTTGCCACGTTTTGCGTCCTGGGCTTTCTTACGGTGCTGGATATTTGCCCATTTACTATGACCTGCCATGCTTACTCCAAATCGATTCTTATATTCAATAAATTAGGTTTAACAGGACAAGATTTTACCATTACTCATGAGATTGCGCAGGCTAAATGGAGGGAATTTGGAGTAAAATTCAGCCTAAATTGGCTGATATTTTTAGCTTAACCGATAGCTAAATTGCTACTCATCTTTTTATTCATCATCGGGAAGATATATGGCGGTACGTTCTAATGTAGGATTTTGACCTGAATCATAAGTAAATTCATGACTGCCAACTTTAACGATATCTCCATGTTTTAGTAAATGCTTATCAACCCGCTCATCGTTCACAAATGTCCCGTTTGTTGACTCCATGTCCTGCACATAATAATCCATGGCATCATCCAGATAAGGGTTCTTTTCAGCAACGATTACCGTATGCAAGCCGCTGATAGCATAATCATCGATATGCACATCATTATCAGTATTCCGACCAATCGTTGTCGCAGCTTTTTCTAATAGATAAGAGCGAATATTTATTCCATCGTGTTTTAGAATAAGTTTGGACAAGGGTAACTTCTCTTAAATTCAACTAGCCTTAAATCAAAACAAACTAAGCCTACGCCTGTTCCTGAAATTCAAGCCTGGTGCCGGATACTTCAATCACATCACCCGGTGATAACAGTTCACTTTTTACGCCAATCGCCGTGTTATTAAGCACTGGTGGTTTTGCATTTGTCGTGCCACTCATTGGCATTAAATAAAATTTACTGCCACGTTTCGCGATAACCGCAACCTGACCACCCGGTGATCCAAGTGTGGTGTAGGGTTTGTTTAAACCTATAACCTCACCCGTTTTTGGTCCGGAAACAATCGACACCTGATATTTTTTTGGTACCTCATTAGCTTCTTTTTTATCTGTTTGTGGAGAAATCATTACCGTACGTTCAAATTCGTTAGTTTTATCATCCACAAACTTGAACTCATGCCTGCCAATTTTAATTACATCTCCATGGTTAAGCTGACGCTTGGTCACAGGCTTTCCATTTAAATTGGTGCCATTGGTGCTGCCTAAATCTTCGACATAGGCATTTTGAAGCATTAATATTGCGGCGTGCTCACCACTGACAGTCGGATCATCAATATGGATAACATTGGATGGTTTACGTCCAATCGTAATGCGCTCCTGATCCAGTACAAATTCTTTTATCACTGCGCCATCGTGGGTCAATATTAACTTAGGCATGCCTTTTTCCTGTCTAAATAAATTACGTTTTAATTATTTTACTCTATATCTATTTACAGTATTTAAATAGTGCTGCTTTGCTTTAGTTAAGCAACCGAACCTTCATAACCTTTTTCGTCTGAAAATGCTTCCCGCATAGTCATGAGTATAACTGAGATATTATCCTTACCGCCCCTTGCATTTGCAGCAGCGACTAATTGCTTAGCAGCTTCATCCAAATGTCCCTGATTACCTGTAAGAATAGCTGAAATTTCTTCATCTATCACAAGATCTGACAAACCATCTGAACATAACAGGAACACGTCACCTGGCTGGATTTCATGTTCAATTAAATCAACATCCACTTCTTCGCTAATTCCCAATGCTCGGGTAATTAAATTCCTACTCACAGCTGAGTAAGCTTCTTCTTCAGACAGATAACCATTATCAACCATTTCCTGAACCAGCGAATGGTCTGTTGTAAGTTGTGTGATCGTTGAACCATTATTAACGTACATGCGCGAGTCGCCAACATTTGCAATGCGAGCTTTACCGTTATGAATAAGACTCATGACGAGTGTTGTTCCCATGCCTGCATATTCAGTATTTTCCAGCGCCTGTTCAAAAATTTCTGTGTTGGCATAAGTAATAGCTTCATAAAGAGCATCGTTATAATCAACAATTTCAGAGTTCATTATTTCTGGTGTTAACACATCATAGAGCGCGTGCTTAATACTTTCGATTGCGAGGGCACTGGCAACTTCACCGGCATTATGGCCACCCATACCATCAGCCAGAATAAACATACCACGCTCTGTATCCCAGTCGATACTGTCTTCATTATGCTCACGCACCTGACCGACATCGGTTAAACCAAAAGCATCGATTTTTCTGTTATCTAAACTCACGCTTTCTTACTACTCCGCTTTTTACCAATTCGTTCTCTGCAACGCTCTAATGCACTAGCCATACGTTCCCCAGTCTGAAAACGCTTTTCAAGATCTTTATGTAAGGCTTTATTCATAATTGTACTGGTACATGCCGGTAAATCCGGGCGAAACATACGAATATCCGGATGTTTTTCATTCGCAATTTTATACATCAAACTGGCCATTGATTCCCCAATAAATGGCAATTCCCCAGTTAACAATTGATAAAAGGTAATCCCCAAAGAGAATAAGTCTGAGCGACCATCTACTTTCTTACCAGCTAACTGTTCCGGTGACATATAAGATGGGCTTCCTAAAATAGTACCTGTTTTAGTTTTACTCGCATCCGTCAGACATGCCACACCAAAATCTGTAATCTTAACCGAACGTGTATCTCTGTCGTAAATAATATTTGCCGGTTTAATATCACGGTGTACAACATTTTTACCCATTGCATAGTCCAGCCCTTCGGTTACCTTGGCAACAATGTCGAACACTTCGTCTGCCGGTAATAAATTTTCAGGCTTACAATATTCACTGAGTGCTTTACCTTTAATATAGTCCATGGCGATATAAGATAAATCCTGATCTTCACCGACATCATAAATAGTCACTATATTGGGATGATCCAGACGCCCAGCTGTTTCTGCCTCACGGAAGAAGCGACGTTTAACATCGTCCAGCTTGTCGTCTTCAAATTCCTGCGATAGCATCATTGTTTTAATCGCTACGGTGCGGCCAATTTTAGGATCATGGCCTAAATAAACCATACCCATTGCACCACGACCCAGCTCTTCATCAATACTGTAACGTCCGATAGTCGGTTTTTGTATTCCCGGACTACTTAGTATTAATGTGCCATTCATGTTCTGATTTTTCTTCGCACTACCACCAAAGGCCATCGCATCGGATACTTCTTTATTCCGGCCGATACGTTCCTGAATATCACTATAGTTTGCGTCAAACCCTTCAATAAATTTGAACACCGATGCCGCTTTATTAAGTTGCCGCTTACGTTCATAATCCAGACCCAAATTATATAAATTATGTAAAGTATCAGGTGTCATTAAACACTTGCGATATTTTTCATAAGCCTGATCAAGTTGTCCTTGTTCATGAAAAGATTTACCTAAAGATAAATTAGCTTCTGACAACTCTTGTTTAACGCCGGAAAAGCTTTGTTCAAATAAATGTTTAAAGCCAATCAGGAAGTGCCCTACGACAAGCGCAAATGCCGGAATCATTAACGGTAACCAGATGGCGCTGGCGATCATCGTTATAAAGTGCGCATTGATAAAGCCAATAAGCAATAAAATACTCACAACCAGTCCCGTTGTAATACGCAACTTAGGCAATAAAACAATCAGGTATAACGCAACCAGCAAATAACATAACAACTGAATAAGTTTAGTATCTTCAAGAAAATGATATTGCTCACCATTAAGTAAACTTGAAACTGTATGAGCAGAAACCAGTGCCGGCGCCATAGGATTACCTAAAGCCGTCGGAAGAATTTTGGTATGCTGTCTTGTTGTAATACCGACAATAACAATTTTGTTGCGTAAGTCTTTCGACATAATCTGATTGTTATAAACCTGACTTGCAGAAATTTCTTTAAAGGCAGAGGCACCGTCTTTGCCCTGGTAAAAACGCGGGTAGACTCTTAACTGTTCATCGGTTGCTATTTTCTCACCACCCATTTTTACGCCATTCTCCAGATCAACTTTAATATCTCTTGTTGATTTGTTGCTGTTTCGTATTGCCAGCATGAGTGAAAACGAGGGTAAATAATGATCTCCATACTGAAGTACCAAAGGCTCACTACGGAAAGTGGAAACGTCACCCACACCGAGTTCGACATGCCCAATAGCACCAACAAAACGAGATAGTTCTTTAATCGGCGGATAGATAACATCTGCCAGTGGTACCGGACTATCTTTCCAGAGCGAACTAAACCAACCGGCCTCCTCTGGTATACCGGATACTTTTTTTAGCTCGTAACGTTTTAAATAACGATTTAAAACTGGTGGGCGGCCTTTATGTTTATCATTCTCTGAAAGTTGATAAGGCAAGGCAAGAACAACGCGACCTGCATTGCGAAAAGCATTAACAAGTAAGTTATCCGTATCCAGATTATTTTCAGCTCTGTCGAGCAAACGTCGTGCACTGCGGTTATAGGATCTTTTATCCTGATCAAACAGAGTTTTTAATTGCTGGATGTATTCAAGTCCGGATGAACTTTGCTTTTTGTCAAAAGGTAAGGCCAAACCAATTACAGCCGGGCGTGCCTGAGAAATACGCTTAACAATGTCAGCAAGAATATCTCGCGGCCAGGGCCAGGCACCAAGCTCATCCAGGGAAGCGTCATCAATTGCCACCACAACCACATTCGGGTTCGCAAGACGCGATGAAGAAAATTTTACACCTAAATCATAGGCAGCATTATCAAACTGTTGTAGCGATTGAGTACCTGAAAAAAGGTAACACAATAAAACTACAATGAGTCCTATAAACCTATCCGATTTCCAAAAAGCCGATCGCACTGTTAGTCCTTTACCCAGTTAACCCTTGCAGTTTAGTAACCGCTGTCCAAGTTTGCTGATTTCCCTGATTTGGCAGCGAAGTCTGTGCTGACTCAATGCCATAGGGGGTAAACATGTTTATAAATACAGAATCGCTCATATCACACCTTAACTTATTGTTTTTATTATCGGCATTTGCGCCTTAAACATGAATGTTTGAGCATACATTATTATATGGAAAACAGCTATTTGCGTGTTTAATAACCAAACAAAATCCACTATGGCTACTAAGTAACCATAGTTTGAAAGGGGATTTATTTAGCTGTCAGTGTCAGATTTAGCTGGTTGACGTAATTTGATATGCAGATCACGTAACTGGTTAGCACTCACTGCGGATGGTGCCTGTGTCAATAAACAGCTGGCAGACTGCGTTTTAGGGAAGGCCATAACGTCACGAATAGAATGTGCGCCTGTCATCAGCATAATCAGCCTGTCCAGACCAAAGGCAATCCCGCCATGTGGAGGACAGCCGTATTTAAGCGCGTCCAGCAGGAAACCAAATTTATCTTCCGCTTCTTCATCACTAATACCGAGCAGTTTAAATACGGCAGCCTGAATATCAGGTCGGTGAATACGAATCGAGCCACCACCTAATTCAGTCCCATTCAGCACCATATCATAGGCACGTGACAGGGTTGTGCCAGGATTGGCTTCAAGCTCAGCCACATCACCCGTTTGAGGTGCGGTGAATGGGTGATGTAGTGCTTGCCACCGACCGCTTTTACCGTCTTCTTCAAACATTGGGAAATCAACCACCCACAGTGGTTGCCATTCATCTGAGACCAGTCCGCGGTCTTCGCCAAGTTTGCATCGTAAAGCACCCAGCGCCTCATTAACCACACTGGCCTTGTCTGCGCCAAAGAAGATAAGGTCACCGTCTTTTGCTCCGGTGCGCTCCAGAATAGCAGTAACGACTTCATCGGGCAGGAATTTTAGAATCGGCGACTGAAGCCCGTCCCGGCCTTTGGCAATTTCATTAATTTTAATGTAAGCAAGTCCTTTAGCCCCATAAATTCCAACATAATCCGTATAATTATCAATTTCCTTACGGCTTAATCCGCAGCCCTCAGGTACGAGTAATGCTGCCACACGGCCTTTTGGATCATTCGCTGGACCACTGAACACCTTAAACTCAACAGCTGACATTACGTCTTTTAAATCCACCAACTCTAGCGGAATACGTAAGTCTGGCTTATCGGAACCATAACGAAGCATGGCTTCTTCATGGCTCATTCGAGGGAACGGGTTAGGTAAGTCAACGCCAATGCCTTCTTTGAATACATCACGCATCATGCCTTCCATCATCACCATAAGTGTTTCTTCATCAAGGAAGGATGTTTCAATATCTAACTGGGTGAATTCAGGCTGACGATCGGCTCGCAGGTCTTCGTCACGGAAGCAACGTACAACCTGGTAATAGCGATCCATACCCGACATCATCAGCAATTGCTTAAATATCTGGGGAGATTGCGGCAATGCAAAAAAGCTACCTTCGTGGGTACGACTCGGCACAAGATAATCTCGAGCCCCTTCCGGCGTCGCTTTAGTCAGCATCGGGGTTTCGATGTCCATAAAACCGTTGTCGTCCAGATGACGGCGGAAAAGGGTCGTAATTTTTGAGCGTAACTGTAAGCGCTCAAGCATTTCCGGACGGCGTAAATCTACATAACGGTATTTAAGGCGATGCTCTTCTGAAACATCATCATCATCAATTTGAAATGGTGGGGTTTCTGCGTGACTCAGGATTTCAAGATCTAACCCTAATACCTCAACCTGACCTGTTGCCAGATTATCGTTCTTAGTGCCTTCTGGGCGATGACGTACCTTACCGCGCACCCGCAAAATAAACTCATTTCGAACACTTTCTGCAGTCGCAAAAACGTCTGGAATATCCGGATCATAAACAACCTGAAGTAAGCCCTCTCGGTCACGAAGATCGATAAAGATAACACCACCATGGTCTCGGCGACGATGTGCCCATCCGCAGACGGTCACTTCCTGATCGATTAACGATTCGTTTACTTCACCACAATAATGGGTACGCATATAAATGTTCCTTTAAAAACAACTACTTAATTCAAAATTCTTACAGCTATTTAGCTTTACTATTTCCTTTTGAGGCTGACTTACCCGCGTCCTTAGCGGCCAGATTCTTCTTACTGCCGGTTTTAAAATCAGTTTCGTACCAGCCACCGCCTTTAAGCCGAAACGCAGCAGCTGAAATCAGCTTTTTTAGCGCCTGCTTTTTACATTCAGGACATTCAGTTAAAGCATCATCCGCCATTTTTTGTATAGCTTCAAAAGTATGGCCACAGGCCTCACACTCATACTCGTAAATTGGCATAAACTACTCCACTCCACTTTCAAATCAGCGAGTCTTAAAAATCAAACAAAACAGAAAATAAAGCCACGACTAAATTAGGCATAAATCAGGACTAAATTCAGCCGCGCATTATACCTGTTTTTGCATAGTGGAAACTATCCATTTGAGGCCATATTCTTGTTTTAAGCGCTTCAAAAACACCCGTTTTGTGAGCATGACGAATTTAAACGCTTTACGGTTGTCCACCAGAGCAACTACACCCACTAAATAAATATCGTTAAACTACATGCTTTAAAACTAGAGCTCAGAGCACTTATGGACAATAAATCGATTCTTATCACCGGCTGCTCCAGTGGGATTGGCCTGTGTACCGCCAGACGACTACAACAAGATGGTTATCGTGTGTTTACCACCGCCCGTAAAGATGAAGATATTGCAATGCTCAAAGATGAAGGCTTTGAATGCTTTTATCTGGATTACAGCGACTCCAATAGTATTCAGCTTACCCTTAATAGTGTACTTGCCGCGACCGAAGGCAATTTATTTGCCCTGTTTAATAACGGTGCCTATGGTCAGCCTGGTGCCGTAGAAGATTTAAGCCGTGATGTATTAAGGGAACAATTTGAGGCCAACTTTTTTGGTTGGCATGAACTGACTAACCTCGTTATTCCGGTAATGCGAAAGCAAGGTTACGGCCGGATTATTCACAACAGCTCCATACTAGGCTTAGTCGCCATGCCGATGCGTGGGGCGTACAATGCCAGCAAATATGCAATTGAAGGTTTAAACGATACTTTGCGGCTTGAGTTACACGGCAGCAATGTTTTCGTCTCCATGGTTGAACCCGGTCCTATCGAAAGTAAATTCCGTGCCAATGCTGCTAAATATTTTCTAAAAAATATCGATAAACAAAATAGCCCGTATAAAAAACGTTATGAGCAGCTAATTAATAAACTCGAAACAGAAGGACCGGTAGTACCGTCTACCTTACCAGCAGACGCTGTTTACGACAAAGTGGCAAAAATTCTAAAAGCAAAAAAACCGAAAGCACATTACTATGTGACATTTCCAACTTATCTATTTGGGTATCTGAAAAGAGTGCTATCAACACGAAGTCTCGATTTTTTATTGAGGAAAGTATAGAGCTTTATTCCAGGCATAAAAAAACCGCCCCACTTTAAATTAAAGCGAGGCGGTTTTTTTGTTTTTCAATAAAACTGCTAGCGCAATTATTATTCCCAGCTAACGCTTTTAAATTTCTGCGTCAAAAGATCACCAGCTGGACCATAAGCAGGTTGACATACTGAAATACCAACAGAAGTATTGTTTCGTTTAGCATCCCAAGTTAAACCAATCTGTCCGGCAGCTGCTGCCGTAGCTGGCATACCACCACAACCAACGGCAGCACCTGCAGCCACATATGCAGGAGCAACTTTGCCTGTTGCGAAAATATCAGGTGCAAAGTTAACATCCGCAGTTTGACCATCATGCCGACCATTTAAGTAGTTAACAAGACCAGCTAGTGTTGTGGTCTCACTACCTGGGACAGTTCTAGTAACACGGAAGAAGTTACCATTTTTTTGCCCAAGAGCAATTGATGTTGTATCTTTCTTAATTTCATTGGAAATTTCTTTAAAACCTTGCTCAAAGTGACCATGCACTTTATCTTTTTTGGCTGTATCGATATAACCGTTATACGCCGGTATCGCGATCGCCGCTAAAATACCAATAATCGCAACCACGATCATTAGCTCTATGAGGGTAAAACCCGCTGCTAATTTCTTCATTTTATAACTCCTAAATAATTCTAAAAAATATAGACGAAATTACTAACTGCCTGTAGAGCCTTTCAATCCATAGAAATGTATATCGTCTAAATAATGCCCAACTTTAAACAAAATACATGGCCAAATTTTGAACTTACTTGTTTGTAGAGCAGTAAACATGCCAAATACAGTGAATAGTAAATATTTAAATATTTTATGTTTTATATCAATATGTTATAGCACATTTAAAAATTTGAGATAGCACTGTTAAGAGAAATTTAACCTGAAGATAAGGTCACAATGTGACCATATTTGTCAGTATTGTCTTACAAAACTACTGACGTAGCCCAACTCCATTTTTTAATAAGTACAAACAAAACAGATACAAGCCAATTAAGAACAACCCAATAATAATAAAGGCTGTACTAAGCGAAATATCTGATACGCCTAACATTCCAAATCGCATAGCATTAATCATATAAAGAATGGGATTAAACAACGCAATGTTCTGCCAAAAATTACTCAACATATCAATAGAAAAGAAAATACCACCTAAATAGGTCAGAGGAGTAAGGACAAAGGTTGGGATAATCGAAATATCGTCAAAGCTATTTGCATAAACCGCGTTAACAAAACCTGCTAGCGAAAATAAAACTGCCGTTAATACCACAACTATGCTCGTAATGAAAACATGCTCAAAATGAATATTGGTAAAAAACATTGCAACCAGTGTTACTACGCCACCAACAACAATACCTCGTGCGACACCACCAACTACAAAACCAACAAGCAGCACATAATTTGGCATCGGGGACACCATCATCTCTTCAACATGATGTTGAAATTTATGCCCATAGAATGATGACACAACATTTCCGTAAGAATTAGTTATAACTGACATCAGGATAATGCCTGGTACGATATAATCCACATAACTATATCCATCAATATCACTTAATTGGGAACCAATCAGGTTACCAAAAATTAAGAAATAAAGGCTCGTTGTAATTACCGCTGGTACTATTGTTTGAACCCAGATACGGGCAAACCGTAAAATTTCTTTTAACACAATCGTTTTAAAAGCAGTTAACTGCTGATTCAGCGTCATTATGGTTTACCTGCTTCAAGTTCTTCAATATAACTACCCGTCAGTCGAACGAATAATTCTTCCAGACGATTCGATTTATTCCGCATACTAACAACGTGCAGGTTTAATCTTGACAGCTCCTCAAAGACTTCATTAATAGTTTGTGATTTATCAACTTCTACCAATAATGTTGACGCATCGCGCATACTTATTTCATAACCATCAACATTAGGTATATCTGTAATACTTTCTTTTAAGTCCAGTACAAAGGTTTCTTTTTGTAATTGCGATAGCAACGATTTCATCGATGTATTTTCAATAATTTCGCCCTGGTTAATAATTGCAATATTACGGCATAAGGCTTCCGCTTCTTCCAGATAATGCGTCGTTAATATAATAGTAGTACCCTGCTTGTTTATCTCTTCGAGAAAAGTCCACATAGAGCGACGTATTTCAATGTCAACACCTGCAGTTGGCTCATCAAGTATTAACAACTTTGGATTATGCACCAAGGCACGCGCAATCATTAAACGTCTTTTCATGCCACCAGACAATTCACGCGCCATGTCTTTGCGCTTTTCCCACAAACCTAATTGCTTCAATAATTGTTCAGCTCTTACAGATGCCTGTTTACGTGGAATACCGTAATAACCTGCCTGGTTAACAACAATTTCGTAGATTGGCTCAAAAACGTTAAAGTTAAATTCTTGCGGAACAAGTCCAATGCAGCTTTTGGCAAGATCTTTTTGACTATCCAGATCATGTCCAAACACTTTCACTACACCTGATGTTTTATTGATTAAAGAACTAACAATACCAATCGCAGTTGATTTACCTGCACCATTTGGCCCTAGTAATGCAAAAAAATCACCTTCGGCAATATCCAGCGAAATACCTTTTAATGCTTTAACATTATTACCGTAAGTCTTAGTAAGATTATGAATTGAGAGAGCTTTTGACATAAAACGGATCTTAACCGAAATGTAATTCAGCTAAAAGAGGATAGTGACTCAAGCCAATACAAATTACAAACTTTCATCAAGAAAGTAGTCATTCCCACGAAAGTGGGAATCCATATCAAAATCGGGATAGAGTTAGCTTGAAAATACAAAGACTAGCTAAATAACTTTCCAAGTAATCCTTTTTTAACCTTAAACTCACACCCAAGCTCCCGAAGTTGCTCGTAGTCATCTTTAACAATGTCCCCTAATTGCTCTACTAAGGGGCCTAAATGTTTTGCATAAGATGGCCAACGTGATACCGAGCTTTTATAGATAGGTTGACGCACTTGTGACACACTGGCAGTTTGTACACTACGTTTTGATTTATAAAATTCTAAGCATTGTTGCTCCCAATCTAAATCACAAAAATCAAGTATTTTTCTCGCATTATGCTCGAGATCATCCACCATATCTTCGTAATAAATGTCCAATATTGGTATTGATAATGTTTCTTTCCAATAACTCATAATTTCAAAATATTTTCTGTAGAAAAAACCGATATTATCCAATGAGCTAGTCCACTCCTTTTCAGTTCCATTTGACTCAAAATCAGTAAAGAAACAAGACAAACAGGTATCTAATGGATTTCTAACTGAATGAATAATCTTAGCATTAGGAAATAGCAAAGCTATAAGACCTAAATGCAGAAAGTGAAAAAGCATTTTATTTATAATTTTTTTAGCATTACCAGAATCTTCCTGAATGATATCAAGATACCCACCTGATAATAACGCCAGGTCATTCTTTGTTAAATCTTTGACCAAAAATGGATATTCAAGTTTATTTTCACTTTTATTTTTCAATTCTCCGATCACTGTTGACAGCGCTGCAGATTCTCCCACACTAAAAACTTGAGAGTGACTAATTAAAACTTGATCAATCAAAGTAGAACCTGATCTCGGCATCCCAACAATAAACACCGGTGACCCACTATAATTCCCTACGTCTTTAAATTTCTCAAAAGTTGATGATTTGATAGTTTTTTTAATATCTTTTATAAATTTCGAAACAATCCTCTGGTTATAGGTAGTTGGTACTAAAACATTTCCTTTCTGAAAATTTTCAAAAGCTAAGTCCCATTGTTGACTGTCATTGTAGGCCTGACCTAACGCAAAATGAATTAATTGTCGATCGCTAGAAGGCATACTACTTTTTAATGCTTTAATCATTTGTAAAATTATAGGGTCTTTTTTATCTCTGATTTTTCTTGCTGAGACTAAATCGTTGTATACGACGCCATTAGTTGGATCTAATTCGACTGCTTTTTGATAATGTTCAACTGCCTTATCAATATGGCCACCGACAAGGTGAATTCTTGCTAAAATTCCGATGGAGCTGGCGTTTTTAGGTTCACGCTTTAAGCCCTTTTCAGCGTACACCAAAGCTTCTTCATAAGAATCTAGATTGCTTAAAGCTAATGCTAACTTCATATTAGCAGCTACAAATGAAGGCTTTAAATTTACAGTTTTTGTATATAATTCTTTTGCTAATTGATAATTTTTTTCTTTAAAATATATATCTCCAAGACCGAGTAAAGCTGAGATATTTCCCTCATCAATTGCCAATGACTTCTTAAAATTTTTCTTTGCTAACCCAGTACTTCCTATGCTAGATAACGCAATCCCCAACATAGAATAATATTCCGGATTTTCCGGTTGAATTTCAGAAGCTCTTGCAAGATAAGTAACTGCATCCAGATATTTAGACATATTTATGAGGCAGATCCCCAACAAATAAAGTGCCTCAGGTAAATCTGGATTACCTTCAATTAGAGTAATTAGCTCTGCATATGCTTGTTGGTAATCACTTTTATCGATAAGCCTCCTAGCCTTAAGAATCACTTTATTCTCATGCTTGCTTATCGATATCGGCTTAGATTTACTCACTTGTTTATTCTACCTAATACGTTTTTAACTCTTAAAAAGATAAAGTTTAATCTCTCTCTAAATCTAATTTGCATTAAATCATTTCAATGTTAGTATAAATATACACGGTATACATTAATAATCCAGACTTGACTTTACGTACTCAAATATTAGAGATAATAAATGTTCTTTTTTTGGCGTTTAAACAAACAAATTGATGAATTTGCTATTACCTTGGCAGATGAATTATATAGTCATATCACACCTGATATGCTAAACACTGCTAACAAAAAAAATGATAAGAAAATAGCAAAACTTTGGGATAAACATGTCAGCGTCTTAATCCTAAAGATCCAGGAGTATAAACATACTCATGGACTAGGTGTTTATCGTAAAGCCAGATTACACCAAACATTCATGAACCGACTAGAAACTCATGGTTTTTCAAAAAAAATTATAAAAGAGTTAAACGAATATCTTCTATTAAAAACACCGTGAGAAAATTATACTCGCTATTTCAAAGCGTCAAGACATTATCCATACCAAACAAAGGATCAATAAACTTTTTATATTCTGGATTTTCTTTGAATTGATACGCCATACAATAACCGTATTATTAACTTCGACGATGAAGTTGAATTAAATACACGAGGCATGTTGTCATGAAAACTTGAAGCTTCAGTATATTTCTTCTCTGCTAATAGCGCCGTCATTTCTGCAATGTATATATATTGCATAATTTCTTTCTCTTTCTTAAGTTTATTTATGTCAATCTCAGCTACAGCTTTTTGTATTTTATTTGGATTTCTCAATCCTACAGCTTTAAAAAATATTAACAGTTTTCTATCTAAATCATGTAAAGGCTGTCTACATGACTTGTTAATCAACTTGTCCCAAAATAGTTCAGCCTTATTAGGAGGTAAATGCACATTAATGATTTGCGCTAAATATAAAAAAGTATTCTTAGCATTGCTTATTTTTTTACACTTATTAAGGTAAAGATTTATACTTTGCACACTCAAATTTAATTCAGCACTTATATTCCCTGGATTTTGAGGTTTTTCTTCTACAATATAACTATAAATACTTTCTGCAAGTCTATTTGACTTTGAATGCATGAAACTTACAGATCTAGTAAAATTATATCGAGATGAGGAGTCAGGTAAAGGATCTAGAATATCTAGTACTGGTACAGAGCTGTAACGTAAATTAACAAAGTCCAAGGAATTTTTGTTTAAAAACCTTGCCTTTGGAGCCAACCTTGAAATAACCGGGAAATAATCCGAGTTTGCAGGGATTTCATATGTCTGAATAAACGGACGTAATACTGAAGAAGTTCCAATTTGTCGCGCATAAAGATCATCCATATTTTTAATATTGACTCGTGCCATGGCATCAGCTAATTTTTTCTGCTTAAAAACCCATGAGTCAAGCGTTAGTACCTTCTGATCATCCGAAGCTAGTAAAACAATGTCACCTTCAGTCGCTTGATACGCTACAAAATACTTAAACTTCAAGCTTAAGGCTTTGAAAATTGATGACAACAAACCAGCATCAATCTCATAGGCTTGAATCCATTGTGCTAGTACCCCCCCAGAATTTAAGTGTCTCTTAATTTGGTGATAAAATTCTTTAGTAAACAAGCTAGCAACACCACTAACCCATGGATTTGATGGCTCAGAAATAATGAGATCGTATTTTTTATTATTTACCGCGAAAAATGACTTGGCATCATCTATATGGACTTGGCTTCTAGAATCAGAGTAAACCAAACTCGAATGATGCTCAAATAACCTTGCACCTTCTACCATTGCTTCCTCAATTTCTATCGTATCAACTTTTTTGATCCTATCTGTTTTTAACAAAGTATTACTTGATATACCTGAACCTATACCAATTACTGCCGCCGTTGTAGCCTCTGGATATGCTGAAAGGGGAAATACTGAAGTTAAGATCATCGTTGGCTCATCACCACTAGGCGGTGTGTTGCTAAAAGAAACTGAGGCATCAGACTTACCATTTGTCAAAATAGATCTTCTGTGATGGTCTATATTTTCAACTTTCAACTTATTTTCTATAACTACAACCGTTGAAGTTTTACCATCTTTTTGAAATATAATACTCTCTGCTTTAGCTTTCATAACACCATGGCGGTAAACACCTGATGCCATTTTTCCCCCATCAAATTCAATAACACTAATTACAGTAATAAAAAGAATAAGCGATGCTGAAATTGCAACTTTTGACTTGATTGAGATTTGTTTTTGAGCACCCCAATAAATTAATGTAACACCAAGCAGAATATCAACCAAACACCCTAAACTAATTAGATTTTTTAAACCAAAGTTAGGCATCACAAAGTGTATTGCAAGGAAAATACCGATAATACTACCCAAAGTATTCGCAGCGTATACACGGCCAATCCCTCTTTCACCATAGCCTGCTTTCATATAACTAAAAGTTAATAATGGTAAAGTCATACCAGCGAAAAATGTTGTTGGTACCATTATCACGAAAGCTATAAGGTGACTGCTTGATATAAATATATTGTAGCCGCTTTCATTTCGTTTTAGTGCATCCATCATAAATGCCATAAAATCAAATGTGCTGTTATACATAACCAATGTGGATACAGCCATTAGTCCCATTACAATCTGAACATAACCAGCAAACTTGAGTATATTTTTAATATTATCGATGTGTCTCCTGATCCATAGTCCACCAAAGGCTATACCAGTAATAAATGCACTTAACATTAATTCAAATGCTTGTGTTGTTGTACCGAGAACCAGGCTTAACATTCGAATCCAGCCAATCTCATAGAAAAACGATGCAAGCCCAGTTAAGAATGCTGCTACAAGGATGATTCTGGTATTTGAATATGACTTGGGAGTGCTTACGGCAGTTTCTTTAGCAACAGTTGTACTAGTAACTGGATACTGCTTTGTGAGTGCCCAAACAAATATTGCCAGGAATATATTTAACAATCCTGCTGTTAAAATTGTTCCTGGAAGACCTACGAAATCAATTAACACGAAACCGCTGACTAATACTCCAATCGCTGCACCAATGCTATTGGTAAAATACAGCATGGACAAAATTGAGCCTGTTTTATCTGGAGAAACTCTGACAATACCTGCACTCATTAAGGGAAAAGTCGCGCCAAGTAAAATAGACTGCGGCAATATTAGCATTGCCGCCCAAAACCAGCGGATAATAACAGCTGCATTTGTGCTATCAACATTTACCAGTATGCTTTCATATAAAAATCCTTGAGAAACCAGAAAAATTTTATGAAAGACTAATGCAAAGATACCCACAACTAATTCTATAATTGCGTAAACCAGAATTGGATTTGAAATTTTTCGGGATTTATCACTAATTAACCAAGCGCCTATTGCCATACCCCCCATAAAAATAGCAAGTACAAGTGTTTGGGCATAAGCTGCGTGGCCAAGTACCAGTTTTAAGTAATGCGTCCAGATAGATTCATATATAAGCCCAGAAAAACCGGATACAGCAAATATAATAAAGAGTGATATTGTTAATTTGTTATTTGAACGCATTTTATTTTCTCTAATTGTTATTTATCGCGTTAGAAGGTAATCAGAAAATTTCTAGTTATATTCCTAAAATCAAGTACTTATTGATAACTCAGTATAGCAGCCATTTATTAAACTACCATCTCGGTTTGAATAACAAATAGATGTGTATTAACGTGCCAACGCTATAGGTTATATCGTGCGTTGCTGAGATTTCTTGAATAGAGCTTTACAATTAGTTCAAAGAGCCGGAAGGGGCAAATAACAGTAGATTCCCGCTTACTCGGGAATGACATTTAATTTAGTATTATTTTACCCACTTCCGCGCATTCTGGAACAAACGCATCCAGGGGCTTTCGTCACTATTACTGCCAGTTTGTGGATAGTATGAGAACTGTGCTTTTCTAAAAATACGTTCCGGGTGAGGCATCATAATAGTGAAGCGGCCATCTTCATTACATAGACCGGTGATACCTTGTGGAGAGCCATTAGGGTTAAACGGATAAATCTCTGTAGCGTCACCGGTATTATTGGTATACCAAAGTGCGGTATACGGACTGGCGTTTTCCATCGCTGTACCTGAGGTAAATTCCGCCTGCCCTTCACCATGTGCAACAACAATGGGCAGGTTTGAGCCTTCCATACCTTCAAACAAGATTGAGTTACTTCTGCCAACCTTCACCATAGAAAGTCGTGCTTCGAATTGCTCGGACACGTTCCTAACAAAGTGTGGCCAATGCTTTGCACCTGGGATTAAATCTTTTAGATGCGATAACATCTGACAACCATTGCATACACCTAAACCAAAGGTATCGTCTCTGTTAAAGAACTTTTCAAAACTATCACGCGCTTGTGAGTTATATAAAATAGACTTAGCCCAGCCACCGCCAGCACCAAGTACGTCACCATAAGAAAAACCACCACAGGCAACTAAACCTTTAAATTCATCTAAATTAACTTTACCGTTGATGATATCAGTCATATGTACATCAATACTGGCAAAGCCTGCTTTATCAAATGCTGCGGCCATTTCGACCTGACCATTGACACCTTGTTCACGCAAGATAGCCATTTTAGGTTTAGTAGCTAAATTTAAGTACGGCGCTGCAACATTATCATCAACATCAAAACTTAAATTGACTTGCAAACCAGGATCTTTCTCATTTAATAAGGTATCGAACTCTTGCTGCGCGCAATCAGGATTATCTCTTAATGCTTGCACATGGTAACTTGTTTCTGACCAGGCACGTTGTAAATCAATGCGGCTTTCACTGAACAACTCAGAACCCGCATTATTAATAACAATCTTGTCTGTTGTATTAAGCTCTGCTATTTCATGCACGGCAGCATTCGCTTTAGATAGCGAAGCCATTACTTTATCAACATCAGCTGCTTTAACCTGAACAACGGCACCCAGCTCCTCATTAAACAAGCTATTAATAGAATCAGTACCCAATGCTGTTATATCAACATCAATACCTGTATGTGCAGCAAAGGCCATTTCAACTAAAGTAGTAAACAAACCACCATCAGAACGGTCATGATATGCGAGCAAACAACCTTCAGCATTTAAGCTTTGTAATGCATTAAATGCTTTTTTAAATTCAGCCGGTTCATCAAGATCAGGTGCTATATCACCAAGCTGGTTATAAACTTGTGCAATAGCTGAACCACCCATACGTTGCTGACCTTGTGCTAGGTCTATAAATAGTATTTTAGTATCTGCGATACTTGTTTGTAACTGTGGTGTCAGGGTATGACGAATATCTTCCACTGGCGCAAAGGCAGAAATAATTAATGATAGTGGTGCAGTAACGGCTTTACTTTTTCCGTTATCATCCCAGACCGATTTCATAGACATCGAATCTTTACCAACAGGAATACAAATATCCAGCGCTGGACAAAGTTCCATACCCACAGCCTGCACCGCTTCATATAAACCCGCGTCTTCGCCAGGGTGTCCCGCTGGTGCCATCCAGTTTGCTGATAACACCACGCGTTTTAATTCTGTAATATGACTGGCAGCCAGGTTTGTTAATGCTTCACCAATAGCCATACGTGCCGAGGCCGCATGATCAATCAAAGCTAGTGGTGCCCGCTCACCCATTGCCATGGCTTCACCGGTAAAGGTATCAAAGCTTGTTGCAGTCACCGCCACATCCGCAACCGGTACTTGCCAGGGACCAACCATTTGATCGCGATGGATTAAACCCGTCACACTTCTATCACCTATAGTGATTAAAAAGTTTTTGCTTGCCACAGTTGGTAAACGTAAACAACGATAAGCCGCTTCTGTAAGATCTACATTGCTGTTATCAAATGCACTTTGTTTAACTTTAATGCTTTTTACATCACGTAGCATTTTAGGTGGTTTACCCAGTAATACGTCCAATGGCATGTCGATAGGATAGTTATCAAAATGTGTATCGTGTAGTTTAAGCTGCTGTTCTTTTGTAGCCTCACCAACAATCGCATACGGGCAGCGCTCGCGTTTGCAGACGGCTTCAAAATCAGCCAGTGATTGTTCATCAATCGCTAAAACATATCGCTCTTGCGATTCATTACACCAGATTTCATGTGGCGCCATACCCGGCTCATCATTGGGTACATTTCTTAATTCAAAATTTGCGCCACGGCCACTATCATTAACTAACTCCGGTAAAGCGTTCGATAAACCACCCGCACCAACATCATGAATACTAATAATGGGATTTGCTTCACCCTGTTGCCAACAGTGATCGATGACTTCCTGAACCCGACGCTCCATTTCCGGGTTGCCACGCTGCACCGAGGCAAAGTCTAAATCTTCATGGCTTTGACCACTGGTCATAGAGGAAGCTGCACCGCCACCTAAACCAATCAACATTGCTGGTCCACCCAGTACAATAATTTTTGCACCTGCTGGGATAGTTCCCTTTTCAACATGTTCAGCTTTTATGTTACCGACACCACCCGCCAACATAATGGGTTTATGATAGCCACGCACTTCTTCATCATTACTAGCTTTTATACTTTGCTCATAAGTACGGAAATAACCTAGTATATTTGGACGACCAAACTCATTATTAAATGCGGCAGCACCAATCGGTGCTTCAATCATAATATCCAGTGCCGAAACAATCCGTTCAGGCTTACCGTATTCCACTTCCCATTCTTGTTTAGCTTGAGGTAATTTTAAATTTGAAACTGAGAAACCAGCTAACCCTGCTTTTGGTTTTGATCCTGTACCGGTTGCACCTTCATCGCGAATTTCACCACCGGAGCCGGTTGCCGCACCCGGGAATGGTGCAATCGCGGTTGGATGGTTATGCGTTTCAACCTTCATTAAAATCTGGATCGGTTCCTGATGATATTGGTACTCCCCAGAAGTTTGGGGATAAAAACGGCCACCATTAGAACCTTCAATTACGGCAGAGTTATCACTATAAGCAGACAATACTCCTTCGTGATTATGCTGATAGGTATGGCGAATCATGCCAAATAAGGAATTGTCTTTTTGCTTACCATCAATAACCCAGTCAGCATTAAAAATTTTATGCCGACAGTGCTCTGAGTTTGCCTGAGCAAACATCATTAACTCCACATCAGTTGGATTACGTTTTAACTTGTTAAAATTTTCAACTAAATAATCAATCTCATCATCTGCAAGAGCTAAACCAAGTTTTACATTTGCATCTTCAAGTGCTTGCTTACCTTGAACCAGAATATCAACACTTGTTAATTCGGCAGGTTTGGCATGATGAAACAACGCCTCGGCCTCATTCATATCAAACATGATGGATTCAATCATTCGATCATACAAACTAACAGATAAGTCTTCGAGTGCCTGTTGCGATAATTTGTTTTTAGCCTGAAGATAGTAAGCAATGCCGCGTTCAATCCGCGTGATGTTTTCCAGCCCACAGTTATGTGCAATATCAGTCGCCTTAGTAGACCAGGGAGAAATGGTGCCGGGACGGGGCACAGCCAGAATCAGGCTACCCGACTGTTCATTGGCAACGAACTGGCTATCCTCATTTAACAGATGATTGAGTGTCGCTAAATCTTGCCCTGATAGCTCCGAATTTGTCTCGATAAAATAAACATACTCTGTCGCAATCGACTCAACCGTTGAGTCAATTGTCTGTATATTTGATAGTTGTTTTTGTAGCCGAAATTGGGAAAGAGCTTGAACGCCACGAAGCTGCAACATGTGTAAATTCTCGAAAAAAAGGAGCCAAAATTGAAACAGCTATAATACTCCAATCAGAGAATAGCTACTAGACTAGATATGGCTCATTTATTCAGAAAACCTGAAAGAAATTGGCTCGAATATATGCTTCGAGCCGCAATCTATTAAGTTTTTAAACCCTGTAATTTTCTCCTGATCAGGTAAAAACTTGCTGCAAATAACAATGGAATGAGAGTTTACTGTAAAAACAATTAGAGCATTATTGCACATTGCAGTAACCTGAAAATTATTTTAATTTTATCAATAAACTACGCGAGCTTTACCAATGCGCTAAGGTATTCAATTCCTGCATCACTTCATTTAAAGAGGCTTCGTTGTTATCAATTAAGCAAACCAGATTAGCAATACTAACAACCGCGATTTTTTCACTGCGTACAATCCAGCCACCAGGTGGTGTCCAACCGTTCATTTGAGTAAACATGGATAACTGATCAGTATTGCCTTGCACAATACGTTTATAGTCATGAGCGAATCGAGCTAAACC
>Ga0316207_10001209_pt1 | contig 33130 bp, 31 predicted proteins | sample 6weekpyrite_MG_FD_204943 | JGI IMG/M metagenome (GOLD analysis project Ga0316207, IMG submission 204943) | Microbial mat bacterial communities from mineral coupon in-situ incubated in ocean water Damariscotta River, Maine, United States -... | ecosystem: Environmental > Aquatic > Marine >...
TTACACGGTTATGAATATCGATGGCAAAATACTCAACCAGGTCAATAGCGGTGCACCAGGACAATCAGCTTTTCTTGATCTCAAGGAAAGTGTGCCGAGAACAATAAGTACCTTGCAGGTTATTCACGATTTCAAACCTGGCCTCAGCGCCAGTTTCGCCTTCCATCACTACAGTGATTATGACTTTAAGGATAGTGATCCCGTCGAGGCCTTTAGTATCCTCAATGCCCGCATTGCGAAAAAATTCCGCTTTAACAATGGCGAAGGGAAAATTTCCGGCAGTTTCCAAAACCTGCTTGGTGATTACTTTGATTATAATGAAGAACAGGTATTCGAGAACCGTCTGTTCGTCTCGTTTGAATATGGATTTGACTAGCTTCTAAATGCAAAAAACCTGTCAGAAGACAGGCTTTTCTTTACATCGTGAGTATGGTGCCGGAAAGAGGAATTGAACCTCCGACCCCTTCATTACGAGTGAAGTGCTCTACCGACTGAGCTATTCCGGCAAGGATGCGCATTATACAAAATGCGAATGCTTGAATATACAGGAAGTATTAAAAACAGGCAGGAAAAGACTTAACTTTCGCTCTTTTCGCGTATGCGAATAATCACCTCAACACCATCAACTTCTGTTGACTCAGGTAACACAGGCAATTCACCGACCAGAACTTGATCAGCATGAATATCACTGATTTCACCCGTATCGACATTATAGAAATGATGGTGCTCGCTGGTGTTGGAATCGTAAAAGACCTTGGTCGGATCAACGATCACCTCACGCAACAGGCCTTTCTCGGCAAACAAGCCAAGCGTGTTATAAACGGTTGCCTTTGATACAGCCGTATCGCTCTCTTTTATGGCTTCGATGACTTTATCTGCAGACATATGCTGATCACGCGATAACATAATTTCAGCAATCCTGATGCGTTGAGCAGTAGGATACACCCCATGCTTCTCCAGGTGCCTGACAAAATTCTCTTTATGTTCCATGTCCATGTTCCATATCCAGATCGAGTTTCCTGAACCAAGTATATTCGAACCTATAAAAGCATTACAAATACTTAACCTATATGGTATTTCACACCGTCCTATGCAGTTTGCAACAATTGACGAGGTGAATACGCAGTAATGGGTAATAAAGTCTCCTGCTCAAGGATAATCTGTGAAAGGAGTCTGGCCGAGGCTGCACCCAGCACAACCCCATTCCGATAATGCCCGGCATTGATATAAAGTCCATCGATATCGTCAAATTCACCAATATATGGCACGTCATCGGGTGTTCCGGGGCGTAACCCACACCAATGTTTTTCGACTGGGTAGCGGGACAACGCAGGGACGAGTCTGACTGCCTCTGCTTCAAGCTCGGCACGCGCTGATTGCGTGGTCCGCTTATCAAACCCGGTGTTTTCAATGGTGCTTCCAATCAATACCCGGCCATCCTGTCGAGGTATGACATAACGATCTTTATTAAGAATGATCCGTCTCACGGTTCCAGGCTCAGTCTTATATAGCAACATTTGACCCAGGACAGGTTTGACCGAAATTTCCAAACCCAAAGGTGCCATCAGGCCCGAACTCCATGCACCGCTGGCCACGACCACCGTCCCTGCTGAGATCGTGCTTCCATCCGTTGTGATGACACCCGTGACCCGGCCACCACTGACCTCAATTTTATCGACCTGGCAAGATGTCGTAACACCTACGCCTAGATGCTCAATACTGGCACGTAATGCACGCACCAGCCTTGGGTTTCTGACTTGACCGACATCAGGCAGCCATACAGCCTTGTTTACACATAACTCCCTGGAGATTTCTCCTGCAATATCAACTACTTTACCACCTTCAGTAATTTCTATATTGACAGAAAACTGCTTTGCCCATGCCATTGCTGCATCGACTTCATCACAATCAGGCATCAATAGACCACTTTGAGTATGTTCAACCGAAATACCTGTCTCGGCTTCAATTTCTTTAAATAGTCCTGGATAGATCGCCTGGCTTGCCCTGGCAAGCGCGGAGACCGACTCTGGGTAACGCCAGGGATAGAGTGGCGATAAAATACCGCCACCCGCCCACGATGATTCACGCCCAGTCTCGCTGCGCTCAAGCAGCTGTACGCTCCGTCCTGCCAGGGACAATTCCCTTGCTGTCAGCATGCCGATCAGGCCGCCACCAATAACTAGACAATCTGGATGCTGTGACATGGAGAATCTCTCGTGAAGTGCTATAAATGGAAATGCATATATAATTGATTAACCTAACTATTATACCGGACTGTGATGCTTTTTGTGAAACAGTGCACACATCGCTCCAGGTCCCTCGATAAAATGACCACCTATCGGGCATATTCCGCGTCTCATCGGTGAAACCAAGACAATTATTCATAAGGGTGCTAAATAGTTAATTATGAAAAACTTTCCCAAACAAACACCTCATTCTATAGAAGGCATAACGCTTCTAGAATTAATGGTGACAATTGTTGTCGGTGCGATCCTTATGTCTATTGCCGTACCGAGTTTTAACACCTTGATTCAATCTAATCGGCTGACCGCACATGCAAATGAATTCAGTACAACGGCTAATCTCGCCAGAAGTGAAGCAATCAAACGTGGTCAGAATATGATCATCCGTTCCCAATCAGGCACAAACTGGTCAGATGGTTGGGTGCTCGTTAGTGGTTCTGGCGAAACTCTTCGCCGTACTACTGCAATGGATGGAACGACAACCTTCACGAGTAATTCAACCGGTACCATCACGTATAACCCAAGGGGCTTTACAACGCTCGGGGCAGAAGAATCATTCACATTGTGTCATGCAGACCTCACAACTGGTCGCAGGATACGCATTGCAATCACTGGACGCATCTCGGTTTTGGAGATTAGCCCATGCTCTTAAGAACTCATTTAAAAAGACCACAAAGTGGTTTTACAATGATTGAACTACTTGTGGCCGTGTTTGTTTTGGCCGTTGGCCTGCTTGGGCTAGCCAGTTTGCAAACACGAAGTCTGCAATTTAATTACAGTGCCTACCAGCGGACACAGGCAAATTTCCTCGCTTACGACATCATTGATCGCATGCGTGCCAACCCGACTCTCGCCTATGCAAGCGGTTATTCAACAGAAACCGGCTCGGGACCACCGTCCAGTGCAAACTGTCAGGGCGCAGCGGCTTCTTGTGATGCGGCAAGTATGGCCAGCTTTGACCTGGCACAGTGGTTATGTTCGCTTGGTAAATGGAACAGTAATACAACATGTACAGGACTTGGAATCGAGGGTCCTCTTGCTGAAGGTGATGGTGCAGTCAGCACTACAGCTAATGGCTCGCGAATCATTGTAACCGTCACTGTCACCTGGGTCGACGATCGTACCCTCGCTGAAGACAACCCAAACCGTATGGAAACACTCACCGTGAGTAGCGTGCTATGACAAACTTATTCACATCAAGAATAACCAAACAAAATGGCTTTACACTCGTAGAATTACTGGTGGCTATTGCACTCAGCGTCATTCTCTTAAATGGCGTCATCCAGATGTTTGTCAGCAGTAAACAAAGTTACCGGACCGCTGATGGTCTTGGCCGTATGCAGGAAACTGCGCGTTATGCACTCGATGTTCTTGCACAGGATATTCGTTTAGCCGGTTTTCTTCCCTGCCGAATCGCGCAAAAAGGTGGCATTGACCAAATTGCTAATGTCCTGAATGACACTTCTGGTGCATTCGACTTTTTCGGTGCGCCAATTCAAGGGTTTGATGGCAGTGGCGGTAGTTTTTCCAGTGGTTTTCCTGCTGTAGGCAGTACTTCCAGTGACCGACTCGCTGGAGCAGATGGCTTTCAGATTATTCGAGGAAATGGTGATGTCTACAGTGTAGCATCACATAATCCAACATCAGCACAATTTAAATTAAATCAGGATCACAATTTTGTTGATGATGATATTGTCCTCGTTTGCGATAATGAAAATGCTTCATTATTCCAGATCACTAATGCCAACCAGGCGAATGTAACCATCGTACATAACACAGGTAGGGGAACCCCGGGAAATTGTACCAAGGGGCTCGGCTATCCTGTTTCCTGCACGGCCAATGGCACACCCTATGCGTATGGTGAAGGTTCGCAAGTCGTATGTTTATCCTCGGTGATTTATTACATCGGACCAAGTCTTGCAAATGAAGATACCGGCCGGACAATACCCGACACAAATTCTTTATACCGTGAAGTGCTCGTCAACGGCAGTGGTTGTCGTGGCAGCGCACTAGCGGCAGGCGGTACAAAACAGGAACTGGTTGATGGCATTGAAACCATGCAAATTGTTTATGGTGTTTCGACTGATCCAAACAGTGCCGCAGTCCGCTATACCTCTGCTGACAACATTACTGCCACCGACTGGGCAAATGTCGTCAGTGTCAGGGTTGGCCTGTTATTACACACACCTGAAGAGGTTTCTAATGAAGATGAAACCAGAACCTATGGTGTGGTTGGAACGTCGGTTAGTGCTGACACAGGTACGGTTACCTACCCATCAGACCGCCGTCAACGTTATATTTTTTCTGAAACCATCCAGATTAGAAACCGCGGCCCTAGCGTAAGCGGTTAAGGTACAAGACCAGAGGTATTGGGTATGACCAAGACACACCACTTCAAAAATGGCCAACAAGGTGCAGTGCTCATCGTTAGCATGATTATTTTATTATTGCTGACCATACTGGGTGTCACCAGTATGCGTAATACCAACCTCGAAGAGCGCATGGCCGGTAATGCACGTGATCGACACATTGCCTTCGAAGCAGCAGAAGCGGCACTCGTAGATGCCGAAGATTTTCTCAGCACCGTTGCCACAACCGGGGCATTTGATACCACAGGCAACGATGGTCTTTACAATGACGATGATACATTCGGACAAATTGAAACCTATGTTGATTGGAGTGGCACAGATCCAACACGTGGTTATATCACTGCAACAAACATTGGAACGAGTCACGGGGTAGCAACAGCGCCTAAATATGTTATCCAGTTTATTAGCTCATTTGGTACAGATACCGACCGCATCAATCTTGACAATTATGGCCAGGGTACCGGCGGTGGTAAAACGGGTCTGTTTCGTATTACTGCACGAGGAACAGGTGCTTCTGATAACAGTATCATATACCTGCAAACCGTCTTTGGCGTCAGCGGCCTCTAAGTAGTAAGTCCGTGTATAGAATTACGCTCACAGGAGCAATGTTATGAAAACCCTCAAGGCAAATCGTTCACGTAGTCGTTTTACCATTGCAGGATTGGCCTGCCTGTGCAGCAGCCTGTCCGGAAGCATGGTTGCTGGAACCCTCGACATTGCCAATAACGCACTCGAAATTGCAACGGGTGTTGAGCCAAATGTTATGTTTCTCACCGATGATTCGGGGAGCATGGACTTTGGTGTTATGACGGATGAATTCCAGGGTGAATTTTTCTTCAGTACATCCGCATTTGGCTTCAACTACGACAACACCCATCCTGATCCGGGTGCAACAGGTAATGCACCTGCAACTAACCTAAGCGGGTTTACTGTCCCTACACCCGAAGCACTGGCTGACCTCGGTGTTGCCGCACCTCAAGGGGGAGCCTGGCGGGCCTGGAACCATAACTACAGCACCATTTATTACAATCCAAACGTAAAATACGTCCCCTGGAAAGGGGAAGATGTCAACGGTGACGAATACGAAGACGTGCCGGCTACTGCCGCCCCGTATAACCCATACCGGCCGGCTGATGGCACACTCGATTTAACCACACGAATTTCATATAACTCAGATTGTGATGCTTTAGAGTGCCTTAATGGAGGGGCTGCTATTGCTGTCACTGTCAATAATTTTTACCCTGCTCGCTACTATACCTGGACCGATACGGATGATGATGGCGAGGTCGATGACGATGATGAGAATACACTGGTCGAGATTACCGATGCCGATGAGCTGCAAAACTTCGCTAACTGGTTCAGTTATTACCGTAAACGTGATCTCGCTTCCAAGGCTGCCATCTCAAACGCAATGGAACCTGTCAGCTCCATCCGCGCAGGTGTGACCACCATTAATAACAATGCTGGAAACCGTCTTGAAGTCGAGGACTTGAATATCTCAGCATCTGAAGGTGCGAAAAAAGATTTCTTTGATACCGTTTTTGAAGCCATTCCTTCAGGTGGGACCCCCCTGCGGAGTGGTCTGGAGGATGTCGGCAATTACTTTGCCTGTGATCCAAATACCGTCTCTGGTATTACTGCCAGCACTCCCCCAGGCTCAGCCGGCTGTCCTGTCGAGGCTTCTCCGGCTGGCCAGTGTCAGCAGAACTTTACCATTCTCATGACCGACGGCTTCTGGAATGGAACGCCCCCTACGGTAGGTGATGCGGATAGCGACGGTGCCGGCGGTGCATCACAAGGCCCATTTGATGGCGCCTCATTTGCTGATGGTATTGGTGCTCGTGCCGGTGATGATGGCGGAACATTGGCTGATGTGGCCATGCATTACTATGAACGTGACCTGCACAGTACACTCGGCGACCTCGTTCCCACCACCAGTAAAGATGAAGAGCGCTATACGGGCGCTACGGATCCTTTTGAAGAAATGCACCAACACATGGGCACCTATACTGTTGGTTTTGGTGTAGAGGGCACCATATCGGTCGACCCGGATCCTGCCAGTGCATTCACCTGGAGCGATCCGTTTAATGATGGTGATTCAGCCAAAATTGATGACCTGCGTCATGCCGCATGGAATGGTCGTGGTGATTTCCTGCAAGCCGATGATCCTGAGTCGCTTGCCACATCGATTCAACTCATTATTGATGAAATTGGTTCGGGTACCGGTTCAGCCTCATCGGTTGCGTTTAATACCCAGAACCTTGAAAGTGGTGCACTGGTCTTCCGCGCATTTTTCAACACAGAAGAAAATACCGGTAACCTCATTGCACAGTCTGTCGATATAACCGGCGACATCAATACGAGTACAAACCTTTGGGAAGCCGTCGAACAGCTCGATACAATTATAGATAGCGATGCAGTGAGTAGAGTCATTGCGACCTATGACGCCGTTAACAATACCGGTATTCCCTTCCAATGGGCAAGCCTTAATGCAACACAGCAAAACGATCTAAACCTGCCTGCTGTAACGGATGGCAATATCGCCACGGCACCTGATCCACTAGGTGAAGATCGCCTCGAATACCTGCGTGGTGATGACGATAACGAAGGATCGAATTACACCAGCGGTGAATTTCGCAGACGTCCTGAGATCACCAGCAGCGGTGAAATTCTGACCGGTGGTAAGCTCGGTGACTTTATCCATTCATCCCCAGTATTTGCAGGCACGCCCCCGTTCCAGAATCGTGACAACCTGCCCTTCCCGGATACCACTGGTAACCTGTACAGTGAGTTTGCTTCAACCTACAGGGATCGCCAGGAAATTGTCTATATCGGTGCAAACGATGGCATGCTGCATGCGTTCAATGCAAACACCGGTTCAGAAGTTTTTGCCTATGTACCCAATAGCCTGTTTCCTGAATTATCGAAATTAACCGATCCCGATTACATTCATCGTTACTATGTGGATTTGTCGCCGTCCATTAATGATGTCTATATTCGTACGACCACCGGAACCAATGCAGGCACCGATGCCTGGAACACAGTGCTGGTTGGGGGGATGGGTGCAGGTATGCCCGGCTATTTTGCCCTGAATATCACTGACCCGAATAGATTGTTGACTGAATCAAATGTTGCAAGCAATGTGCTTTGGGAGTTTACCCAGGCCGATGATGTTGGCGCATCACCCGATGTCAATGACGAAAATCTTGGTGTACCAATCACGTCACCATTGATTGCCCTCAGTAACATCAAGGATGCTTCAGAGAATAACCGCCCGGTCGTTATCTTTGGAAATGGTTATAACAGCAACAGCAGTGAAGGTGATGCTGAATTATATATTGCCTTTATCGATGGTGGCTTAGATGGTACCTGGACACGTGGCACTGACTTTTTCAAACTCAATACTGGCAATGGTAAAGCTGAAAGCAGTGATGGAACCACGCCGAATAGTCTCGGTGGCATTCGTGGTATTGATACCGATCAAAATGGAACTGTCGATGTCGTGTATGCCGGTGACTACCAGGGTAACCTGTACCGGTTTAACCTTAATGGAACATCAATAGCAGATATCCAAAGCGCTGCCAGCAACCCTGTGCAAAAGGTGTTCACCGCCACCTATAACAGCGATACTGGTCCTATCCAGCCAATCACATCTCGCCCAGTGGTCATCCAACATCCAACTGAAGCCGGGTTTATTGTACTCATCGGTACCGGTAGTTTCTTCACTAATGATGATATTACCGCACCGAAAAGTGAAGAAATTCAATCTATCTACGGTATCTGGGATGATTTCTCTGATCCATCCGATAGCGTCGTCACTGTCGATTACTCGAAACTCCAGGAGCAGAGCTTCACGAACGTGGCAACCACTGTGAATGGATTTACCGTGAGGACCCTCACCGACAACCAGATAACTCGGTGGGGAACAAGAAATAATCAATTTCAAGGCTGGGTGATTGATCTTGATGTACCCGATAGCGGTGGCGGGATTGAGTTCCCCGGCGAAAAGGCGGTTCGAAATATATTAATAAGGGGTGAGTTTGCCTTTGTGAATACCGTTATCCCCAAGAGTAATACTGCTTGTACAACGGGTCCCGGGGGCTTTGAGCTCGCCTTTAACCCGGAAAACGGTGGCTCAGGTAGCACGCCTATCTTTGACGTCAATAACGACGGGAGTTTTGATGCTGATGACAACGTAGGTGGCATTGATGCTGCTGAAAATATCGTCACAGGACTCCGGTTTGATAAATCAACACCAACCGATTCTTCGTTTATCGGTAACCGTAAAGTAACGCAGACAAGTGATCGTGATATACGCAGTACCGGTACTAATACAGGTGGTGATCAGGCGCTTGGCAGACATTCCTGGTATCAAATAGAGATCGACTAAATTGCTACCAATTAATTTAAGCAGGTGTTTATTATGAATCCTTTGTATATTCGAAACGTGTTACTAAGAAGTTTGGCTATTTTGCTATGCGGCCTATGGTCGGCGACCGTCTATGCAGATGAACCTGTGAACCCCGCCATCACCTCAGAATTCGTTCAACCCAATACTGCCCCAGGTGATGTACCGCCCTCGACTCCGGCTAACACCGTCCCAAGAAGCAGTCGATTTCTTCCAGTTGAACGCCCTGCATATTACCCATCAAGGTTCAAGCAGGTCGGAATTCTTGGCAGTAAGCTAGCGGGGCGCAATGTTATTATTAGTGGCATCCGCTATTACTATGGTGTCAATACCAAGTTCTATACACCGAAATCACGGTTTGCATCTATAAATGCATTTAATCCGGGTAGTCATCTTGGGTTCACGTTTAATACTGATAAAGAGGGCCGCAGTTTCCTCCAGGAAGTATGGCTACTCCCGCGGACTATGACTGACAACAGAATACTTGATCGTTAACATTACGGTGCAGGATATATACTATGAGAAATAAACAAACAGGCTTTACACTCATTGAAACAATGATCGCTGTTGCTGTCCTGGCAATCATTGTCTCAATTGCCTTCAGTGGTTACACGGACCAGGTACAAAAATCTCGTCGTGCAGATGGTAAAGCCGTTCTACTGGATATTAGTCAACAACTTGAACGTTGTTATACGAAATTTGGTAGCTATAATCATGCATCATGCACCGCGGCAGACAAGGCTTCTGAAAGTAATTACTATGCAGGCGCGATAACCAGTACAGGCGCATCTACTTATTCGTTGACGGCAACAGCGCAAAATGGCCAGGAAAAGGATACCGAATGTGGCAACCTGACCCTCGACCAGTCTGGTTTACAAGGTATTAGTGGAACGGGAGATGCCGAAGACTGCTGGTAAGGCTATTGAAGTTGCTTAGGTAACGTAAATGTCACGCGTTCAGGTTTTCCTGAATCTTCACTAATTGTGACCGCGCCCACGGCGCGCAGACGTTCAATCACATCCTGAACCAGTACCTCGGGGGCTGATGCCCCTGCACTCAAGCCAATCACAGTTTTATCCTCAAACCAATCCGGGTTAATGTCTTCCGGCCCATCAATCAGCCATGCAGGGACACCTTGCTGCTCAGCAATCTCACGCAGGCGATTCGAGTTAGAACTGTTTGGTGAACCCACAACCAGTACTGCTTCACTCTGTGAGGCAAGTCGTTTAATCGCATCTTGTCGGTTTTGTGTTGCATAACAGATATCGTCTTTCTTCGGGCCGGCGATGTCAGGAAAATACTCACGTAAGGCAACGATGACCTTTTGGGTATCGTCCATAGAAAGCGTGGTTTGAGTCACGAACGCCAACTGTGACGGGTCTTTAACAGTGAGATTTTTAACATCATCGGGTGTTTCAACCAGGTGCATTAGCGATGTGTCTGAAACCTGCCCCATGGTGCCTTCCACTTCAGGATGACCGGCATGGCCGATTAAAACACACTCCCGCCCGGCCTTGAAATGACGAACAACTTCCATATGGACTTTCGTCACCAGTGGACAGGTCGCATCAAAGACTTGCAGGCCGCGTTGCTCGGCCTCGTCACGCACTGATTGCGAAACGCCATGTGCGCTGAATATAACTGTCGCATCGTCAGGCACTTCTTTGAGTTCCTCGACAAACACCGCGCCCTTGTTGCGCAGGTCTTCAACGACATAACGGTTGTGCACCACTTCGTGTCGAACATAGATGGGGGCAGAAAAGAGTTCCAATGCACGCTCAACGATCTCGATCGCACGATCAACGCCTGCACAAAAACCACGTGGGTTAGCAAGGATAACTTGCATGATCAGGTCTCTTGTTCTTCAGGGCCGATTGCCATGACTTCCACGTCAAAGGTCACGGAGTGCCCGGCAAGCGGATGATTAAAATCGACAATGACAAGTTCGTCATCCGGCATATCCAGGATCCGCCCCGGGATTTCTTCACCAGAAGGCGTTGTGAAGCCAATAATCAGGTCTTTCTCAAGTGGCATATCTTCTGGGAATTTGTCACGCGTCAGCATGTGTACATTGGTTTCATCTGCAAAACCGAATGCCTCGCGTGGATCGAGCTGGACACACTGACGACCGCCGGCTTTCATGCCGACCAGCACGGCCTCCAAACCTTCAATCAACGAACCATCACCGAGCGAAAAGCGCAGTGGATCCGTGTCTTCAGTCGACTCGATAACCGTGCCGTCTTCCAATGCCAGGGTGTAATTGATCAGGACGCTGCTCCCGGCCTGAATTGTTTCTTCACTCATTGTGCTCGTTCTCTTTCAAAAGTGCCTGCAGTCTCAGGCCTTGTCTGTTTCATCTGGCTTGCCAAACAGTGCATCAATCACCATGAGGATCGCACCACCAATAATTGCCATATCCGCAATATTAAACGCTGGCCAGTTACATTGTGTGCCACTGAAATAAAAACCCGGCACACAGCTTTCTGCAACATAGTAAAACTGGATAAAATCGACCACGTAACCATATAAGGCCCGGTCAATAACATTGCCTATTGCGCCACCCAGTATCAGCGTCAGCGCAACCGCTAACAGGGTGTTATCGCGTGACAGGCCTTTCAACCATATGACTATCACGCCGCTGATAATCAGCGCCAGTACAATAAAAAACCAGCGTTGCCATCCCCCCGCATCACTCAAAAAGCTGAATGCTGCGCCAGTATTATGTGCCAGGAACCAGTTTAGTGATGGCATCACAGATACCGGTATCGCGTACTGCAGTTCGCTACTTGCCAGTACCTTGGTGTACTGATCCAGTACCACCACAATTACTGCCAACCATAACCACCTCAACATATTTGACCCTGAGGATCCAACGCAAAGGCACAAAGGCGCAAAGGACGCCGAGGAAAATAAAAACCACATAAAATAACAAAACAGTCAAACACTTTGCGTCCTCTGTGTCTCCGCGTCTTTGCGTTAGATGTTATTTAAAATCAGGCAAACCGGCGTGATTCGCCGTCACCGTCGACATTCACAACACAACGGCCACACAATTCTGGATGCGCATCATGGCTGCCCACATCTTCACGGTGGTGCCAGCAACGTGCACATTTTTCATGGTTCGATGCCGACACGGATACCCAGACCTCATCACCCGTTGTGAGTGTGTAATGCTTAGCTTCAACCGGAGGTTCGCCAGCCATATATGTGCGAGCATCCGAGGTAATCAATACAAAACGCAATTCATCTTCCAGGGCGTTAAGCTTTTCCAATATTTCACTACCGCAATACAAACCAACCTCGGCATTCAGAGCAGAGCCAATCACCCCGGCATTACGTGCAGCCTCGAGTTCCTTGTTGACACAGTCACGCACTTCAATGATCTGATCCCAGTATTGCAGCCCCATACCTTCACTTAGCGGCATCGCTGGCAGTTCATACCAGGTTTCAAAAAACACCGATTCACCATGTTCACCCGGGATTTGACGCCAGATCTCTTCACCGGTAAAGGTCAGGATGGGGGCAAACCAGCGCGCCAGTGCCTCGATGATGTGGTACATCGCGGTCTGTGCAGAACGACGCGCAATGCTATCTGCCTGGGTCGTGTACTGACGGTCCTTGATAATATCGAGGTAGAAGCCACCCATATCGACAGCACAGAAATTGTGCACGAGCTGGTAAATACGGTGGAATTCGTAACTCTCGTAAGCCGCTTGTACCTCTGCCTGGATTTGCGCAGCACGCATGACCGCCCATTGATCAAGGGCCAGCATCTCATCCGCGGCCAGCATATTCTGCTCCGGGTCAAAGCCGTTCAGGTTGGAGAGAAGGAAACGTGCCGTATTGCGCAGACGCCGGTAGGTATCTGCCGAACGCTTCAGGATCTCATCCGAGACAGTCATTTCTTTACTGTAATCGGTTGCTGCCACCCACAGGCGCAGGATATCGGCACCGAGGTTCTTGATGACCTTCTGCGGCGCAACCACGTTGCCCTTCGACTTCGACATCTTGTGGCCCTTCGCATCAACCGTAAAGCCATGTGTCAGGACGGTCTTGTAGGGCGCCTCACCGCGCATTGCCATGGATGACAACAGCGATGTCTGGAACCAGCCGCGATGCTGATCTGAACCTTCAAGATAGAGGTCAGCCGGGCAAGACAACTCATCACGGTCATCCAACACTGCATGATGTGATACGCCTGAATCAAACCAGACATCGAGGATGTCATTGACCTTGTCATAGTCAGCCGCATCATCACCGATAAACTCACTGGCATCGGTTTCAAACCAGCCATCGATGCCTTCGGCCTCGATACGCTCGGCGACTTTCTCAAATAAGCTGTCCGTATCCGGGTGCAACTCACCGGTGGTCTTGTGCACAAAGATCGGGATCGGTGGTCCCCAGGTACGCTGACGTGAGATACACCAGTCTGGTCGGTTCTCGACCATAGTTGCAATGCGCGCCTGCCCCCAATCCGGTAACCACTGCACATCGTTGATAGATGTTTTCACCTGGTCACGCAGACCATTCTGGGTCATGCTGATAAACCACTGGGGTGTGGCACGGAAGATGATCGGTGTTTTGTGACGCCAGCAATGTGGGTAACTGTGGCGCAGTGCCTCATGGTGCACAAGCTTGGCTTCTGTCTTCAGTACATCCAACACCTTATCGTTCGCCTTGAAGACATGTTCACCGGCAAACAGCGGTGTATCCGGCAGGAAACAACCGTTGCTGCCAACCGGGTTGTCGACCTTCAGGTCATAACGCATACCCACTACGTAATCGTCCTGACCGTGTCCCGGTGCGGTATGGACACAGCCGGTACCAGCTTCGATGGTGACGTGCTCGCCAAGGATCACGGGTACTTCACGTTCATAAAACGGGTGTGCCAATTTCAAGCCTTCAAGCTCACTGCCCTTGCAGTACGCAATCACGCGATAGTCATCAATCTCGTAGCGACCCATGGCAGATTTGAGGAGTGCCTCAGCCATGATCAGTCGTTCATGACCGTGTTCGCCTTCACACTGCACCACGGCGTACTCGAGTTCAGGATGCAGGCTTACTGCCTGGTTGGCTGGCAGTGTCCAGGGTGTTGTTGTCCAGATAACAACGGACAACGGGCCCTCACCTTTGCTGTCGGTATGGTGACAACGTGCAAACAGGGCTTCGTCATCCAGCACCGTGAAACGCACATCGATGGCCGGTGAGGTCTTGTCTTCGTATTCCACCTCGGCCTCGGCCAGGGATGACCCACAGTCGGTACACCAGTGCACGGGTTTGACACCCTTGTGCAAATGACCATTGTCGATGATCTTGCCGAGGGTACGGACAATATCCGCCTCGTACTTATAGTTCATGGTCAGGTACGGCGTGTCCCAGTCTCCGATCACACCGAGACGCTTGAAATCTTCACGCTGTTTATCGACCTGTTTGCCCGCGTAGTCACGACAGGCCTTGCGGAATGTCTTCGCATCGACCTTGCCACCAGCCTTGCCAACTTTCTTTTCGACATTCAGTTCAATCGGTAAACCATGACAATCCCAGCCTGGTATATATGGCGCATCAAAACCCGACAATGTTTTGGATTTGATAATGATGTCTTTAAGAATTTTATTGACCGCATGACCGATGTGAATATCACCGTTCGCATACGGCGGGCCATCATGCAGGATAAATTGGTCACGGCCTTCACAATGCTTACGCAAGCTTGCGTAAATATCCATCTCTGCCCAACGCTTGAGAAGTTCCGGTTCACGTTGCGCCAGGTTCCCCTTCATCGGGAACGATGTCTTGGGCAGGTTAAGGGTATCTTTGTAATCAGCCATAATCTTGTCGTGTTCTTTACTTGTCGTTAGTTGTTACTGTTACGTGTTGCGAATAATTCACGTGCCTGTTCGACATCCATATCGATTTGTTTCCGCAACTCTTCAAATGAATCAAACCGCACTTCGTCGCGTAGTTTATGTACAAACTCTACATGAATATATTCGCCATATATCTCTTCATTAAAATCAAACAGGTGCACCTCAAGCAGGCTACGCGTGCCATCTACTGTCGGGCGCGTTCCCACATTTGCGACACCTGCAACGGGCTCACCCTTGATGCCGAACATCTCGATCGCAAATACACCTTTCACCGGTGTGTTCTGACGATGCAGATGAATATTCGCCGTTGGAAAACCAATCGTGCGCCCGCGTTTATCACCATGCGCGACGCGACCACACATTCGGTAAGGACGCCCCAACAACTTCTCGGCACTCAACATATCCCCCCGGGCCAGCGCCTCGCGTATTCGGGTACTGCTGACACGCTCGTTATCAACACTGAAGGTGTGCAAGTGCACCACTTCAAAACCCCGCTCGCGTCCGACTTCTTCCAGTAGCGCAAAATCCCCTTCACGGTTATGGCCGAAACGAAAATCATCCCCTACCACAAGGTAACGCACATCGAGCCCTTCAATGAGTACCTTGTTAATGAACTCACGTGCGGGTTGTTGCGAAAATGTCTTGTCAAAACGCAGACTCAACATCCGGTCAACCGAGTAACGCGTCAGTGCCCGCACTTTTTCACGCAGACGTGTCAGCCGGGCCGGCGCCTTGTCCGGTGCAAAAAATTCCATCGGGTACGGCTCAAAGCTGATCACCACCGAAGCAACACCCAACTCAGCCGCCTTGTCAGACAACTGCCCCAAAACGGTCTGGTGACCGAGGTGCACGCCATCGAAATTACCAATGGTTGCTACGCAGCCGCGGTGCCGGGGCTGCAGATTATGAAAACCTCGAATCAGTTCCATGCCGTGTTCGTCTGCCTAAAGCGCCCTATTATAGTGTGCATGCACGAAAATTGCTCTGCTGTTATCACCTGTTTTCAGACCCGGGACGGTCAGAACGTAGATGGGACAATCTCAACCCACATATCAGTAAGCTGAGCAAGTAGGCGGCCCCTGCCAACGCGATCCATAACCCCAACTGGGATAATCGCTGCGACCAGTCCCAATTCGTCCACTGGTACTGATCTGCAATCCCGAACGCCAGCACCGCGGCCATCACCAACAAAGAAACCACAACCTGTATGGTTAAGGTCCCCCAGCCAGACTTGGGAGTGTAGACCTCGGCACGTCTTAGGCCTCGCCACAGTAATACGGCATTGACCCAGGCAGCCAGCCCGGTCGCCAGTGCCAATCCTGCGTGCGGGCCGGTCAGCCCGTAATAGACCATCGGTACGACAAACAACAGGTTCAACGCAATGTTCACAAACATCGCCTTGATCGCAATCCGTACCGGCGTACGGGTATCCTGGCGGGCAAAGTAACCCGGCGCTAATACCTTGATGAGAATAAACGCAGGCAAGCCGATTGAATAGGCCATCAGTGCCAATGAAGCCATGTCGACATCCTGGCTAGCAAAATCACCATATTGAAACAGGCTGGAAATGATTGGCCCTGCAAGCATAAACAGGCCAACCGTAGCAGGTAGGCCGATGATCACAGCAAGTCGTAAGGCCCAGTCCATGGTTTTGCTAAACGACTCGGGGTCATCCTCGGCATGCTGGCGGGACAGGCTGGGGAGGATCACCGTCGACAGGGCAATCGCAAATACACCGAGCGGAAATTCCACCATGCGATCCGCGTAGTAGAGCCAGGTAACACTGCCTGTAATGAGGAACGAGGCGATGATCGTGTCGATAACGAGGTTTATTTGCAGTACCGACGAGCCAATAATCACCGGTAGCATCAGGCGCATAATCTTGCGTACCCCTGAATCCGCCCACCCCCAGCGAGGACGACTGAGCACCCCAAGACGGGCAAGAAAAGGTAACTGAAAGCCAAGTTGCACAAGACCTGCGATCAGTACACCCCAGGCCAATGCCACGACTGGGGCGTCCATCAACGGTGCTAACCAGACAGCCGCACCAATCAAGCTCAGGTTAAGCAGTACCGGGGTGAAGGCCGCCACAGCGAAACGACCGAAACTGTTTAAAACCGCACCGGCCAGCCCGGTCAGGGAAATTAACATCAAGTAGGGGAAGGTAATGCGCAACATTTCTACGGTCAGCTCATAACGCTCGCCCCCTTCCAGGTAAAAACCCGGACCAAACAGGATGATGAGCCATGGCGCAGATAATTCTGCCAACAGGGTCAGCAGCATGAGGATACCGCCCAGTGTACCTGCCGTGTGGACAATCAGATGCCGGGTCTGGTCCAGCTTATCACCATCTGCGACACGTGTTTCGGCCAGAACCGGGATAAATGCCTGTGAAAATGCACCTTCTGCAAACAGGCGTCGGAAAAAGTTCGGGATCTTGAAGGCAACAAAAAAGGCGTCAGTGCCAGAACCTGCACCGAAAAAACGCGCAATAATGATATCGCGTACCAGGCCGAGGATACGCGAAAGCAAGGTATTTGCGCCGACAATCGCCGTCGATTTGAACATTCGCCCACTCATAGACTAGTGGTGCCCGCGGAATTGTTTATAAGCAGCTGTTTTTATTTGTTTTTTCACGGTAATAAGTCTAGCACGTCAGGGGCATGTGCCCAAATAGTGCTGTTGTGATTAGATTTGACAAATGCGCACAAAATCAGCATAGTTACGCGCTTTCTCGAACAGGTTTCAGCAAGGACAGTCACACATGGCTAATTCTGCACAAGCAAAAAAACGCGCCCGCCAGGCGGAAAACAACCGCCAGCATAACGCAAGTATGCGTTCATTAATGCGCACACGTATCAAGAACGTCGCCAAGGCTATCGCCACAGGTGACAAGGATGCTGCAAGCACAGCTTACAAGCTTGCTGTCCCGGCCATTGACCGCATGGTCAGCAAGGGCCTCATCCACAAGAACAAGGCTGCTCGTCATAAGAGTCGTCTCAACAATCACGTCCGCAACATGGGCTGATTGAGTTCAAAAAAGAAGTACTAAAAAAGCCGCTCATTGAGCGGCTTTTTTTTGGCCTGAACCACCGGAGGTGGCGTAGGTTACGCAAAATGTACCTGAAGGGTTCTGCGCAGTATGACTTATCACAAGTGCCTAACAGGTAAACCTGTGCTCATAAATCATCAATGCATTTACCTACCACGGCATAAAGCTGTTTATCTTGTTCATGGGGCGTGAAACATTATGATTCATGACTGACATGTCCTGCCGCATCTGGTTCATAGACACATTCATGTTATGCATGCTCACAACCATTTGCCGCATACTTGCTGACTGTGACTCAACTGTATCGGATACTTTCACCATGCGTTCAGACACAATCACCATATTATTGGAAATTGCCTGCATATTCTCAGCAACTCGGTGCGCATCCTGGGTCAGGCTGTAAATCAGGTAGAAACCATAAGCAGCGAGAAGAATGAATGCGAACAAGGATGGGTAGACGATCATCTCCCAGCGTCGCGCACTCTCTCGGAAGGCCTTTGACAGGGTCTCCATACTGCGACCCATGCACTCTTCCATGTTCATGGTCTTAGATGTAGATGAAGGCGTCAGCGTTTCCTGACACTTTTCACAGTCAGTACTGCCACAGTCCCCCTTTTCACACGTTTCTACACCGTTATCGGACGTCTTTGCATTGTTACTCATGTTGTACCTCTTTAAAAAAACTTTGTTACTGCGCAGACATCAAAAATCCACATACAGCTAAAAAAATCCAGTTCACTCTCGGCGACTAGAAATCACCCTCTGCACCGCGGTGCATAATACTAAGAATGGTCTCCTTGACCTTCTCTGCTTCGGCCTTTAGATCAGGCGGTAATGGTGTACCACCATGAATCATCAGGTCCATATTCAATGTATACAGCCATACCTTGCCCTGTTTGTCCTCCACCATCGCGACACGGCATGGCAAGTAGGCAGAAAAGGCATCGCTGAAATCAAGCATACGTGTCGCCGTTAAAGGATCACAAAACATGTAGATATAGGCAGTACGGTATTCTGTTCCCGTCATTGCACTGACCTGCTTGCTTAATGGCAGCTCACCTACGTTCTTGATATTGTGCTCATTGGCAACGGATTTCATTGCCTCATCGGCATCCGATGGTGTCACGCCCTCGGCAAGCGGTACACGCCAAACCGTTGCTTCAGCAGCGTTACCTGTCTCAAGCACCGTTTTCATCATATCCAGGTAAACATCGCCTGCCTTGGGATCAAGTTTCTGCATGGCACGCAGTTCTGATTGGAAATAGATGGCCGCACCGGCAACGCCAACCACCACAACTATGCCTATTAACGCAAATATCCTGCCGAAAATACCCATTACCATATCCTCTTTCATTTACCGAAGAATATTACGTCCTATCTAACTCCTGAGTTAGACATTTGTAGCGTTCTAAGGTGTTCATTAATTCGTTCAGCCTGGTCCCGGTCGAGTCGATTGACCATGCTATGCATGTAGGCGGCTTGTTGGAAATCCTGCATTTCAATCAGTTTCAGGGTGACCTCGGTATAGGCACGTGCGGCATCCTTCCACTTTGACTGCATAAAGTAGATATTACCTAATTCACCCCAGGCATTGATATTATCCACATCTGAAATAGTGATATTCCGGTAAAGCTTTTCGGCCCCCTCCAGATCACGTTCCCAGAATGCTTGCCTGGCGGCATTCAAACTCGCTGATGCCATTTCTGCTTCGCCATTGGCCACTTTATTCGACACGTCAGCGCCGCTGTCATCCATATAAATAGCTGTCGCTGTAAAAATAATGGCGACCAACACAGTCGCTAACAGCAACTTATCTTTAATGCCCACATTCGTCTCCCTTACCTTGTGAAAACTAAGCCTTAACCGATAGGTGCCTGCAGGGCACGAAAACGGTCATGAATGCGTAATGCCGAGCGATAATCCAACCCTCTTACAATAAACTGTAAAAACATTGCCTGGCGAAAATCACCTATTTCAATAAGTCGTAATGCAGCTTCTGTATAGGCTTGCGCAGCTTGCTGCCACTTCGCTTGTCGGTAGTAAAGATTACCCAACTCTCCCCATGCATCGACATTCCCGGCATCTGCCAGTGTCAGCTGCAGGTAAATTCTTTCCGCCCCCACCAGGTCACGTGACCAATAGGCCGTACGCGCTTGCCGCAAGCTAACACTTGGTTTGGCAACCGCGGGTGGCATGCTTGCTTTTGATTGCTCAGCTACATCTTCAATTGATGATGCTTGAGAACTTACTACTTCCGGATTTTTAACGGCGACTTCAGGCACTGAAACAGCAGTGGCTATTGAATCTGCAACTACGGTCTCTATTTCTTCTTTAGGTGTTGAGTCTGATATTTCAAGACTTTCTTGGGCAACTTCTGGCGTAGACGCCTCAGTAACCATCGCAGCCTGTTCTTTTGTGGTTGACGCTTCAGCTAACAATGATGTTTCAGGTTTTTCTTCAACCAGCTCAGCATCCAGGGTAATCGTTGAACCCGTCTCATCACCGCTTGGCTTTGCCACCTCTTCAGGCATTGACTCGGCTACTGGAGCAGAAGCCGTTTCATTAGCTTGTTTATCCGTCGGTTCTGCAGCCGTAGTTTTAAGGTGAGTAACCGTTTCAGTTTCAACGGGTGCCAGTTGCTCGCCGACCGCTACCTGCTCAGGTTGAGCTGCAGGTAAATCCGGTTGTTCCGGTTCGACAACTTTAGTTGTCTCTGTACTCTCAGTTGTCTCTGTACTCTCAGTTGTCTCAGCACTCTCAGTTGTCTCAGCACTCTCAGTTGTCTTAGCACTCTCAGTTGTCTTAGCACTCTCAGTTGTCTTAGCACTCTCAGTTGTCTCAGCACCTTCAACTATAACCTCAGGCTCTGTAACAACAGCACGCTCGCCCTTAGGTTTTGGTGCCAATGTCAGATCGACTGATTCCTCAGCCGGGAAAATCTTCGCGACCCATTGTTTAACCGGCGCAGGCCACATCGGCTGGTAATACCATGCCCCGCCCGCGGCCAACCCTAGCATGACAAGAATAAGCAGTAACCCTGTGATACCACCTCCTGATTTCTTGTTCGCAGGCCGTTGTTCTGCAACAGCATCCACGGGTGCCTCATCAGTCTGGCTAGCGGTTGTTTCGTTCTCTTTTTCAACGCTTTCAGTTACTGTCGCGTCGTTTTTCTCTTCACTCATTCGAGCCTTCCTCGTTATTTCCATACAAGGCGTTGGCAAGTGCCTCAAATTCATCTGAGCCTTTACTGCCACGCCATAATTCAAATACTGCCAGACCTTCGCTCATTGAACGACGGTACAGGGTACGTTGGTAAAGCCGCTTAGGGACCACGGTCACCCCGGGTAATTGCTGTAATGCAGCCTCGGTATCATCTGACTCTCGCACTGCGTGATGGGTATCTGCCCTGTTCACGAAGGCAAGAATCTCGATTTCTGTTTCTATTCCCTGGCGCGCTTCAGACACCATCTTTAAAAACCGCTGGGTCGCCCACACATCCGGTTGACTCGGTGGTACGGGTATCACAACACGATCTGCATGCCTGAGCGCTTCATGCATACCCTCTGCATTGGCAGCCCCCACATCAATGATAAATTCAGCATCGCCTGCCATTTCAAAAACCGGCATCTTCGTGACAGTGACAGGCAATGCCGGTTCTATTTCCTCTTCATCCCTGACCTGTGCAACATCACTCAGTGTCTGCTGCGGATCAAGATCAAATACCTGGACGCTGTGCCCCTTGGACATTAACCACACGGCAAGGTTAAAACTGACTGTGCTCTTGCCTGAGCCACCTTTCAGATTAGCTATAACTGTTATCATCGTGCTTGCTTACCATCTACCGCTGCCGCTATAAGGTGACCAACCGTATGACCGATTACCTGGCCAAGACCTGTTACCACCAAAAAAGTCTTCATATATGTTGCCGTTGTACTCAATAATTACATGAGCATTTCCTGAACCTGACACCGTGCCACGTATATTCCAGTCTGGGTTGCTGTATCCATATCCATACGGGTTATACCCATATCTATTTGGTGCACCATAGGCTGGCCACGTGTAAGGCCCATATCCCCATCCCCGGTAGGCCTGGGCATAGGGTGTATTCCACCAGGCTGATGCTGTTGCCGGTACCAGCAAAACCAGGCAAACCAGCAACGCTTTGATTATGCGCCACATGGCCTATTTCTTAGCTGTACCGGGTTTGATAGCAGGCGCTTGCCGAACAGTTTTTCCTGTCCGACGCACATAGTCTTTCGGTATCGTAAACAGGCTATCTTTGAGTCTCGCGACCTTGATATCGCGTAACTCTCGAACATAGCCGTCAGGGTGCTCTTCTCGAATAACGAGTTTCAGCTCTGGATCATACCATTGTAGGAACTGGGCGCGTTGTCTATTTGTGCCAATCACCTGCATTCGCCACTTCTCAACATCACGCTTTTCAAGCGTATCATTGCCCAGCAAACTCATTTCAACGACTGTTCCGTCTGCGAAAAATTCCCGTATGGGTAATTCACGCACCGGGTCAATCCAGTGCAGGGTATGTACAGGTCGCCCCTTGTCTACGCGACTAAATTCCCATTTTTCAGTCTCTATGTCGTTTATCACTTCATTGCCGAGTTTCTTACACAAGGTACCCTGTAACTTTGCACAGGGGCTATCCTCCACCGAAACACGCCGATCCGGATAGTTGGGAGCATGTTGCTCAATAAATGCCTTGTCTGCCGGGAACAACAACACACGTTTTTGTTCATCCGGGTAAATAATCTCGATGACCTTGTTGCCATCCTGCTCATATTCGTTGCGGATAGCATGAGCCGTAATAAATACTCGTGTCTGTATCGCCCCCTGCGGGGTCAATTGCACAGCCATAGCGGAAAAAGGTTTACCTTTATTTTCAGCCAATGCGTTAGTCATCATTAACGCACCCAGCATGACCAGGCAAAACTGTTTAAACAGACGCATTCTGTTTTTCCTCACGTTCTACTTTATTAAACCGAATACACACCCTGCCTGATCGCAGGGTGTGTATCAGCTGCATTACTTGGCTGGTGCTGGTGCAGGCGCTGCCTGAGGCGCATAGCCATATGGAGCAGGCGGATAGCCGTATGGCGCACCGTAAGGAGCAGGTGCATAACCACCACCGTATGGTGCACCGTAACCGGGACCGTAACCACCGTAGTAAGGGTTGCCGTAACCGTAACCACGTCCATAACCGTCACCACGTCCATAGACGTTACTGTTACCGCGACCGCTCAGGTTGAATGACATGTTACCGTCACCCCAACCACTGCCATCGCCCCAACCATTGCCATTACCCCAGCCGTTATTACCATAGCCATTGTTCCATGGACCACCGCCCCAAGGACCGCCACCCCATGGACCCCACCATGCCTGGGCCGTAGAGAACGGAACAGCGGCAGCGCCAACGATAACCGCAGCAGCCAGTACTTTGCCTAACTTATTCATAACACTCTCCTTACATTATGTTGCAGTTCACACTCATTACTATGCAGACTACTCTCCCCACAAAGTTGCAGATGAAAAATGCGGGGAGTAGCACTCATCACCTGTTTCCTTAAATCGTTACCAGATACCGTTCGGCCAACCGTTACCGATGGCCCAGGGTGTATTGGGTATTGCGCCTGAATCAGACCACCAGGGTCCCGTGTTATGTCCGCTGTAATACGGGTTAACCTGCTGTATATAACTCCTGTACTCGTGCTGACGAGCAGGAATTGGACTTTGTGGCATATAGACCTGTCGCACTGTCGGTTGAAATGGAGTTCGCATACCCTGCTGTGGAGTAGGTATTGATCGGTGTCCATTTCCATTATTGTTCTGTCCCCAGTATCCACGGTGCTGAGGTTGCTGCTTACGCCAGGGATTATATTGCGAGGAGTATCCAGGCTGCTGTTGCATCCCCGCTGCTGCTGGATATTCTGCCGAAGTATTCAGTGGGCTGCCTACAAACAGCGCCGTCCCGATCAACAATCCCCATTGCCGCTTCAAATTCATTGTTCAGCCTGCCCTTGATCAGCTGCAGGTTCCTCTAACACCGGTGGCTGTGCCCATGCTGGAGGTTGAGCCCAATCCGGACGTACCGGTGGCTGTGGACGCTTGACCCAGTCGGGTCGCACCGGTGGCTGTGGGCGTTGTGCCCAGTCAGGTCGTACCGGTGGCTGTGCCCACGCTGGAGGTTGAGCCCAATCCGGACGTACCGGTGGCTGCGGGCGTTGTGCCCAGTCAGGTCGTACCGGTGGCTGCGGACGCTTGGCCCAGTCGGGTCGTACCGGTGGCTGCGGGCGCTTGGCCCAGTCAGGACGTACCGGCTGCGGGCGCTTGGCCCAGTCGGGTCGTACCGTGGGTTGTGGACGCTGAGCCGGACCATGTGCAATAGGGGGCCGTACCGGTGGCTGAGGGCGTTGTGCCCAGTCAGGACGTACCGGCGGCTGTGGGCGCTTGGCCCAGTCAGGTCGTACCGGTGGCTGTGGACGCTTGGCCCAGTCAGGACGTACCGGCGGCTGTGGACGCTTGGCCCAGTCAGGACGTACCGGCGGCTGTGGACGCTTGGCCCAGTCAGGTCGTACCGGTGGCTGCGGGCGCTTGGCCCAGTCTGGACGTACCGGTGGCTGCGGGCGCTTGGCCCAGTCTGGACGTACCGGTGGCTGCGGGCGCTTGGCCCAGTCTGGACGTACCGGTGGCTGTGGCCGTTGTGCCCAGTCTGGACGTACCGGTGGTGTAGGTTGTGCACCGGCTTTTTCGTGCTCGGTAGCAGTATTAGCACGCTCGTGCATTTCTTGTTTTGCCTTCTCTACCCACTCAGGAACCGCGGGTGGTTGAGGCGCTTGCTGAACCCACGCAGGTGCAGCGGGTGGTGGCGGCATCTGAGGTCGCTCAATGCTGGACTGGTAAGGCCCAGGGGGGGGCGCGATAAACCCTGCCGCTTCAGCATCCTGTCCAGCGTGAATCGGAGTACTCATCATCACACTCATTCCAACCACTGCCGTCAAAGTGAATAACGTTGTTTTCATTTCCGTTCCCTTTTGTGTCTTTCTGGGTTCACCAAGGTACTTCATTCATCCAAATCCTGTTTCAAGCGAATACCGCGACGCTGTGTACGTGGTTTCTTGCTTGTCTTTTTCTTGCTTGCCGGCTTTTTCTCAGCCTTTACCGATTCTTCATTTGAGACCTTCGCAACAACCTTCTTTTTCCTTGTGGTTTTTTTCTTTGCCTGTTTCTTTTTCGCCGGTTTCTTCTTTACGGCCTTTGGTGCAGTTTTTTCAAGTACAGGCCCTGGTTCAGCATTAGCTTTTTCTCCTGTGCTGGATGGCGTATCGACGACAGGTGCTACCGGTGGTGTCGCGGGTGGTTCGTTATCTCCACCTCCACGGCTGTCCGGTCCATCTCCACCCGGAGTATGACCACCATCATCAGGACCAGGACTACGCTTACCAAACAACCAGCCAAAAACCATCAAGAACAATCGCTTAATCCATGCTGCGAATTTTTCAATCGCCGTTGAGCCTTTTAATAGTGCATCACCGACCTTGTATTCACGTTCGACACGCTTTAGGCGTTCAGCTTCTGCATCATCCATTACATTACTTGCATCAGCCACATCAACGGCATCCGGTATAACGCCCGCGAGACTATAAAAATGTTTCTTGGCACTGATACACCCCAGCGGGATCACGATCAGTGTCAATATAGTCGCCACGCCAGTACCAAATAACAGGCTGGCAGCCATCCCCTGGAAGATCGGGTCATTCACAATCGCCGCGGCACCTGCCATCAAAGTCAGCGCTGTAATAAAGATAGGTCGCATACGCGTCTGACCTGCCAGGATCACTGCTTCACGTATCGGACGACCACGCTCAATCTCGTTATTTACAAATTCCACCAACAAGATCGAGTTACGAACTATGATCCCGGCCAGTGCAATGAAACCGATCATCGATGTTGCTGTAAATTCTGCACCCAAAACCCAGTGTCCGGGTATGATCCCGATCAAGGTTAGTGGAATTGGTGCCATTATTAGCCCACCAATGGTGAAATTTTTGAATTCCCATACGATAAGACCGTAAATCAGGATAAGCGCCGCCATAAAGGCCAGACCCATATCACGGAATGTCTCGTAGGTAACCGTCCACTCACCGGTCCACTCAAAGCCGGATATATCATCTGTCTCAGGTGGTCCCAGTAGGCCCATGGGCATCCCGGTAATCTTTACGCCATCTGGCGTGACATAGTTTTCCAGCCTGTCTTCAACGCCGAACATACCGTAAATAGGTGCACCGAGACGACCGGCCATCTCACCGGTTACATACTCGATCGCACGCAAATCTTTATGATAGATAATCGGCTCTTCAACATGGCGTACAAACCGACCTAACTCTGCAAGTGGCACAGGCGTTCCATCACGGGCGCGAATTGGCAGGTTACCCAACCGTTGTAACTGGGCACGAATGGCCAATGGTACCTGCATGACAATCCAGGTCGGTTCTTTTACTGCCTCGCGTTTCACATCACCGAGGCGGAAATCCCCCATCGCCATATCCAGGTTTCGGTTGATGTCATCAACACTGATACCATGACGAACAGCCTTCTCGACATCGACTTCAAAACGCCAGAAGTCATACTTACCCGTCACGTAGTTATCAACGTCGACAATGTTTTCGACATCCTCAAAGATGCGCGTCATGTCCTGTGCAACCTGGCGACGGATCTCAGCTGTTGGACCATATATTTCAGCGACCACAGTTTGAAGTACCGGTGGACCCGGCGGCATTTCTACAACCTGGATACGTGCGTTGATATTGTTTTGACGTATAAACGTCGTCAGTCGTTCACGCGCATCAACCGCGATAGCATGACTACCGCGTTCACGTTCGTTTTTGTCCAGTAGCATCACCTGGATATCCGCTTGCCACGGTTCCTCGCGGAGGAAGTAATGACGGACCATACCGTTAAAATTAAACGGTGACGCGGTACCGGCATAGTTTTGCAAGTAAGTCACTTCCGGGATGTTACGTAACTCTTCTGATAGCTGTGCAGCGACATTTGCGGTCACCGGTAAGGCTGTGCCTTCGGGCATGTTAATGACAACATTGAATTCCGGCTTGTTATCAAACGGCAACATCTTCACTGTTGCCGCATGGAAATTGAACATCGAGCACGCCAGGAAGGTTAGCGCGATAAGGCCCAGCAGGAAGGCATAACCCAAAATCTTATTCGTGCATAGTCTGTACATGATCGGGCGATAAAAACGACCAATTCGTTCACGTGAACGCTCTTCACGTTTCTCGGCCGCCTCAAGTGCCTTTAACTGCGGACGCACACGCATCGCAAACCATGGCGCGAACACGAAGGCGGCTATTAAAGAGAACACCATTGCCGATGCGCCTAATACCGGGATCGGTCGCATGTAGGGCCCCATCAGGCCACTGACAAAACCCATTGGCAACATCGCCGCAACAATCGCCAGGGTCGCCAGAATGGTTGGATTGCCCACTTCACGCACTGCATCAATTGCGATCTCTACCGTGGTCTTACCCGCATCAAGCCAACGCCGGAATATATTTTCGACCACCACGGTTGCATCATCGACAAGAATACCGATAGAGAACACCAGCGCGAACAAGCTGACCCGGTCAATCGTGTAGTCAATGATCCAGGCTGCCCACACGGTAACGAGAATCACAATCGGAATAATAGTAATAACCACCGACGCCGCGCGTATACCCAGACCAATCAGACACAACACACTCACCGCAATCGCGGCTTCAAACAGTGCCTTTAAAAGTTCATTAACCTTGTCATCGGCGGTCTTACCGTAGTTACGTGTAATGGTGACATTGATGTTGTCCGGGATCAGCGAGCCTTTTAATGATTCAAGTTTTTCAAGAATCGCCTCCGCAACGGTCACGCCATTTGTACCCACCTTTTTCGCAACCGCGATAGTAATCGCGGGTACCGCCGTCACTTCCCGCTCAATATCGGCTGCGGCACCGGTATAAAAGCTCACCAACTGGGTCGGATCAGAAGGACGCTGCTGAACATCGGCGACGTCACGCACATACACCGGAGCGCCATCATGAATACCAATCACCAGGTTATCGACATCCTGTGCGGTGGTTAGGAAGGCACCACTGTACACAGTGAAGGCGCGGTCAGTTGCCTCTATGCCACCCGCATCAAGTTCTGTGTTCGCTGTACGGATAGTCTGCGCAAGCTCGTCGAGAGTAATGCCATGACCACTCAGGCGTTCCGGCGATACCTCGATCCTGATCTGTTCACGACGCCCGCCAACAACAAAGCCATTCCCCGTGTCGGGTACCTGGCCAAGGCGTTGAAGTACATCAAGAGCGAGTGTACGCATCGTCGCATCATCGACTTCATCCGACCATAATGTCGCCGTTACGATTGGCACATCATCAATGCCCACTGGCTTAACCAATGGCATCGCAACACCTGGTGGAATACGATCGAGATTAGACTGGACCTTGTCATGAACCTTGACGATGGACTCGCCAAGCGCCTCACCCACCTTAAAACGCACCGTTACGATCGCTGCACCGCGCATGGTCGCTGAGTAGACATGACGCACACCGGGTATCTCATCCATGATACGTTCAAGCGGCTCTGTCACCAGGCTCGTTACCTGTTCGGCTGATGCGCCCGGATACTGGACGTAAACATCAACCATAGGTACGGAAATTTTCGGGTCTTCCTGACGCGGTGTAAACATGAGGCCAAGCAGGCCAATCGCCAGGAAGGCAAACATAAGAAGAGGCGTCACAGGCGAATCAATAAACTGCTTCGCCGTGCGACCGGCTATACCGAGATCATGTGTCTCAAGTGCCGGGGATGAATTATTTTCTGCCATAATGACTTATCGTTATTATTGTTTATTAGCGAAAGAAACCATTTCCTTGCACAGGCTGACCTGCGCGGTAGCCCGGTTGTGGCGATGCCAGGATCACCTCACCCGGTTTTAAGCCGGAAAGCACTGGCACAAAACCATTACCAATGGGTTCGCCAAGCCTGACCAGTCGCAGACGTGTCTTCCTTTCTGCGTCAATAACAAATACTGCGGGTAAGCTGCCGCGGCGCACGGCTGAACGTTCTGGGATAATGGGAAGTAAGCCACCACGGTTATCACCATCGGGTAGCATTACCTCCGCATACAGACCAGGACCAGCGGGAATACCCTGGGGTAAATCGAATTTAACACTCACTGTATGGCGGCCCGAGTTTGCAGCCGGGTATATTTGTGCCACCCGTGCCTCAACTTGCCCCCCTACATCTAACCGTGCCGGTACTGACATACCAATCTGCAATGCACCGACAATGCGAACCGGCACTTCTACTTTTACCTGCAGACGACTGACATCAGCAATACTGACCATTGGCTCGCCCGGTTGTACCGTGTCACCTATTTCAACAAATTTCTTTGTGAGCACACCCGAAAATGGTGCGACCGTCCGCGCATCGCGTAACTTTGCTTCAACAACATCAACGCCTGAATGGGCCTGCAAAATATTTGATTGTGCTTCCTGGATGCGCGCACTCTCACCATATAAATCGGCCTGGCGCTCAAGCCAGGGATTACCCATTCCCAGGTTACTGCCCATACCTCGTGTAAAGAACTGGTCGAACATTGACGGTAGACCCATGCCCGGCATGCGTCCGATATCCCGAGAACGCGGTGCCCATAATTCACGTGAATACTGTACACGGCTGTTACGCAATGCTGTTTCTGCACTGCCAAGCTTAGCCAATGCACGTCTACGTTCAGCATCGAGCACGTCATCACTCAAGCCAATAATAAGGCCATTTTTATCAAACCAGTCACCTTCACGCCCGCCAAGATACTCAATGCGTCCAGGTAACTGCGCGGTCAATGTCACTTCACGGTTGGCGACGACTGTTCCACCCAGAATCATCGTTGCACCTTGAGGCGCAGCCGTGACCATATAGATACCACTACCCTGGATACCTGGAACATTCCCCTGGAACTGGGGAGAAGAATAAGGTTGTACTGCAATCACTAGTGAAGGAAGGGAAAATATCGCTGCCAAAAACAGCTTCCCAGCTAACATCTTGTTGCTTTTCATTACCTTACCTCAGAACATCGTTGTCATTATTGTTGCTATACGTGCAATTTCAGGCGCAACACACTGTGTTTATTGTTTTTTTCGAATCAACTGCCTCGATCATACAGGCTTATAAGTCATTGTTTTTTATGTCTTTAATTACGTACACTCGACCTACTAACGTAACATAAAAATATTAAAAGATCACAATGTATATTAGTCTTTTTTAATATTAGCCTTACCTAATACTTCATGCAACACTGATCGACATATTTCATACCAAATCAATATAGACAGCGTAGTAAAATAAGCGAGAATATGCTGGGAGAATCGTCTTATTCAGGTGCGACTAAACAAGAACAAGGTTGTCACGGTGAATGAGCTCAGGTTCACCAACGTAGCCAAGTAGTTGTTCGATATGTTCACTCGACTGACCTATAATGCGGCGCGATTCATCAGCATTATAGTTAACAAGGCCACGTGCAATTTCGCGCCCGGCATCATCCACACAACTGACCACTGCGCCACGATGAAAATCTCCATCAACTGCAGTGACACCCACCGCAAGTAAACTACAGCCTTGCTCGTTTAACTTGGCAGCGGCACCCGCATCAAGATGCAAAGTACCTCGCAAGTTAATCTGTCCTGCTAACCATTGTTTACGTGCAGTCAGCGTTTCAGTGTTGCAGGTCAACAATGTACCCACATCTGCGCCTGAATGAATGTCCTTGAGGATAGATTCACGTCGACCTGATGCGATCACCGTTGAAGTACCAGAGCGATTTGCAAGACGAGCAGCGCGCAACTTGGTCAGCATACCCCCGCGACCAAGTGCAGATCCTTCGCCTGCCAGCGCCATGAGTGATTCATCATCCGCAGCCCCGACACTGACCAGCTTGGCGTCTTTGTTTGAACGTGGGTCGCTGTCGAATAATCCTTCCTGGTCGGTCAGGATAACAAGCAGATCTGCATCGACGAGGTTTGCGACCAATGCGGCAAGCGTATCGTTATCTCCAAAACGAATCTCATCTGTAACGACCGTATCATTTTCATTAACGACCGGTATGACATTCATTTCATGCAAGGTTCGCAAGGTACTGCGTGCATTGATGTAACGTTCACGATTCGCGGTATCGTCGTGTGTGAGTAGTATCTGCGCAGTATGAATGCCGTGCTCCTGGAAGGCTGATTCATAACATTGCACCAGCCCCATTTGGCCCACAGCTGCCGCCGCCTGTAATTCATGAATGGCATGTGGACGCGCCTTCAACGCCATACGCTGCATACCTTCAGCAACCGCGCCTGACGATACCAGGGTAATTTGAATACCGGCTTCTCGCAGTGCAACCATCTCTGCAACCCAACGAAGAATTGCCTCGGCATCCAAGCCACGACCGTCATTGGTCAGTAAGGCACTGCCGATCTTGACGACCCAGTTCTTGCTTTTTGTAATGTCCTGGCGTGTCTGCATAACGGTTATTCTTGTTCTTTATTTTCGTTGTTGCCCTGTAATTCAGCCTGCTGCTGTTGTTCACGTTTTTCACGTGCCTGCTTAGCTTGCTCATCAATGTGGTTCATGATTGCGTAGACAAGATCCTGAATACCTTCGCTGGTCGCCGCTGAAATTCGGAACATGGGGCCTTGCCAATTCAGACCTTCGACAATTTCATTGCAACGCTGTTCACGTTCCTCATCCATAACCAGGTCGACCTTGTTCAATACCAACCAGCGCGGTAAGGCGGCCAGGTCGGAACTGAATGATTCCAACTCACGGACAAGTCCTTGCGCACCACTAACGGGGTCATCACTTCCCTCCGGCGGCATTACGTCAATAATATGCAACAGCAAGCGCGTTCGGGACAGGTGCTTAAGAAACTGTATACCAAGGCCTACGCCTTCCGATGCGCCTTCGATCAGCCCCGGGATATCCGCGACGACAAAACTCTGGTGCTCACCGACACTGACCACACCAAGATTCGGGTGCAGGGTTGTAAAAGGATAATCAGCAATCTTCGGGCGAGCTGAGGAAACACGTGTCAGGAAAGTCGACTTGCCCGCATTGGGCAATCCCAACAGACCAACATCTGCCAATACCTTTAATTCGACACGCAGTTTACGAAATTCGCCTGGCGTACCATTTGTTGACTGGCGTGGCGTACGATTGGTACTGCTCTTGAAGTGAATATTGCCAATTCCATGATGACCACCCTGCGCGACCTTCAGGGTCTGGCCTTGCTTGGTCACATCACCAATCTGTTCTTCGGTATCCACATCCCAGACTATTGTCCCGAGCGGTACCTGGATATACATATCGTCGCCACCCTTGCCGGTACACTGACGACCCATGCCGTTCTGACCACGCTCGGCACGGAAGTACTTGGTAAAACGAAAATCAGCGAGCGTATTTAAGCCTTGTTCACCGATAAAATAGATACTGCCGCCATCACCGCCATCTCCACCGTCTGGCCCGCCTCGGGGCACGTATTTCTCGCGACGAAAACTGACGCAGCCATTGCCGCCATCGCCAGCGTCTACTTTGATGATTGCTTCGTCGACAAATTTCATAGTGGTAAAGAGTATCGGGTGAGTCGTAAGCGGGTGCAAGCCCTAAAAAAAAGCCCCGTCAGTGACGGGGCCTTCGTAATCTAAAAGTGCAAGTTGCTCAGGCGGCCACGATACTGACGAATGTACGCTTCTTCGGACCTTTTACTTCGAACTGAACCTTGCCGTCTGCCTTGGCAAACAGGGTATGGTCATGTCCGAGACCAACATTTGTACCGGCATGGAACTTTGTGCCACGCTGACGTACGAGGATGTTACCGGCCAGCACGTCTTCACCGCCAAAGCGCTTCACGCCAAGACGCTTGGAAACCGAATCGCGACCGTTGCGGGTACTACCGCCTGCCTTTTTATGTGCCATCGTTGTTGCTCCTGAATCTGTTTATAGCAATCAGCCGGCAATACCGGTGATTTCAATTTCTGTGTATGACTGACGGTGACCCTGGGTCTTACGTGAATGCTTACGGCGACGGAACTTGATAATTGTCACCTTGTCATCACGACCGTGAGATTTAACAGTTGCTGTCACCTTACCTA
>Ga0316207_10001210_pt1 | contig 33096 bp, 27 predicted proteins | sample 6weekpyrite_MG_FD_204943 | JGI IMG/M metagenome (GOLD analysis project Ga0316207, IMG submission 204943) | Microbial mat bacterial communities from mineral coupon in-situ incubated in ocean water Damariscotta River, Maine, United States -... | ecosystem: Environmental > Aquatic > Marine >...
TCACGAGCAAGTGCTTTTTGTACGGCTTGATCTTTAAAGCCTTGTGTGTGTTTTTTGGGCATTTCTTATCCTCTTTCTTTTTAATTTCTTAAAAAAAGAGGCGACAGGTATTCTGTCACTCGGGGTTGTTACGCCAATTTAATTCGAAACAAGGGAATGGTTTTAGAGGGGTCCTTTAATATCACAGCTGAATATATAGATAGTAAAAATATTTGGGAGCCAAGCGAATTTGATGAAAAAAGTACTTTAAATTCGGTATTGAGTCTTTATCAAATTGACAAAATGTCTGATGTTCAGAGAAAAGCTTTTAAAACTATTTTCGAAGAAGGTGAAAATTTTGATAATCAAATTGATTATTCATACAAATTGAGTTTTATGAGTCAATTCAGGTTGAATGCTTTAGCCAGAAGCCAGAAATATAAAAAGGAAATGTTTGTTTTTTATGATGATGTGGGTATTGATGTTATGAATCCTTTGTATGAGTATAATAAATACAATGAAAAGCTGGGTGAATTGGTAGTTGATAATGAATATCTACGAAAAACATTGGTGAATAATAATTGTTATTTTATTCGCCCTGATAAATACGATCCTTTCAATAATTGGATATCAGGAACAACGGTAATAGGCACAACAACAGAAAAGACTGTCATGCAGGTTTTTAAGTTGATTCATCCTGATGGTGTCATACTGAATTTATACGATGGGATCAGTAATAATAGTGTAAGCTACCCAAATATTACATTTGTCTCTTCAGATAAAACCACATGCAAATATGATGGTATGCTGCCATTATTATCAGAATCAGTTTTAGAAGAGTGGGATCACGAGCTGATTGGCGATGGAATGGGGCTTAAGGCAAACTACTCTACTATGAGAGGTAGAAATGATATGGCGACCAAACATATTGTGGTTGAATGTAGTTTTCCTGCTAAAAATAAGTTACAGGAGTTAATAGACGTAATTCACTATCACTCAACAGATTCTGAAAAACAATCAAACGAAAGACAATTGGTAGTTAACCTGATGAAAGATGAAATTGAACAGGCACTTGGGCGAAATCAGGGATATCGTGACGAAGGGATGGGATGTGAAGCCATTGTACTTATTAATAAGAATTATTATTCCGATGTCATCGAGAGTTTTAATTTTCGGTATGGTAGTCAAGAGATTCAGAATTTATCTAAAATCGAAGTCTGTCATCCATTTCTTATTGCATTGAAGAATTTTGACAGTTTTATAGCAAGTGGTGATTATGAGAAATGGCAAGAACCAGCATTAGAAAGAGCTGCTGATAGAGAGAAAATGAAGCGAAGACTTGATGCTGCTATTCGCAATCGGAAGGTAAGATCAGTAAAGAGAAAGGCAAGTCGCTTGATGAAGCGAATCGAAAAGTTTCAATTAGCCAGAGAGAAATTTCACGAAGTAGGTATTCGAAAAGTCGTTAAAAAAAGCCTAAATTTGAGACGATGGTATTTCAATGATGAAATCCAAAGAATGTTTTTAGATTTCGAAGACCCTAATATACCAGCTGGTTTTATCCCCTTATGGGTAGCAAAGCCCCCTAAATTGCCTTGATATTGAGGAAGGGGGGGTAAATTTACTTATATTAAATATTAATAAGTGAAAATACCCCCTTAAATTAGATTAAATCTACGTATGTCGAATGCAATACAACGAAGTTGTGTTGCTGAAGACAGACGAATTGCTGAACATGAAGTTATGAAGCGCAGCGAAATAACGACAGTGAAGCAATTAGTAGTATTTATATGTAATAAACAATGCCTCTCTCGACCCCAACTTTGTTGTTGTCGGAATCGGCATTTAAATTTGATGTGACTCTGCTTCATTTCGCTCCGCTATTGCTTCGCTACATTTATGCTGAATCACACCAAATTTAATCAGAGAATATTTATTCCAGAAAAAGAAAATATTCCCTTATATCAGCTAATCAATTTCCTTCCAATAACATGCACATAAATACCAGTACACATGACTCATTCAATTTGGATTTGCCATGTGGATTTAGATATTGGATGGTAATCTCATTCATTAACGCACTGGCTTATTTCAAGTCGGCAGATATCTGGGTAGTTGGACTTCAGTTCCAATAAATTGTACACCAGACAAACTTAATAGAGGAATATATAATGAAAGATGTGAAGATATTGGCAAATGCCGTTAGGAGTAGATTAATCGCTCTTCAAGACAAGCATGATGAGTTAATGAAGCAATACCCATGCGATTTTGATCAAGCGGTTGATGAATCTTTGGTAGAGAAGTTAGATAGTCTTTGTATTCGAATTGATGAAGTGGGGCAGTTCGAGCAGTACCTCTCAATGAGCTTTCGAGTATAAATTAATTTAGATATTTAATAAGGGAGGTTTAGGGAAGCCTATAGTGGGCTATATAAATTGTCACTATAGGCTATGCTTTGATGGGAGTGCTATTTGGGAAATTTATTAGAAATCTCTTATCTTAACTTCTCGTCGACTAATGCCATCTGTTTCTACTGCAGGAATACCCATGCGATCCAGAATTTTTCCAGCCCTTTTAATTGTTGATTTGTTTGGACTAAAAACTCCTAAAAGAAATAGAACTTCTTCAAGTTCCAAATATAAATTCACCCCTGGTATATCAGAATCTATTGGAGCAATGCTATCAGCTATAATTTCTTCAAGTTCTTCCTGTGAATAGTTGTTGCCATAGTTGCTGTGGGTTTCAGATACGGGGTTGTGGTAGTGTTTTGGCTCCGTGATTTCATGTAATTTCATTGCAATATTCTCCTTTACATTTAATTTGCCAATGTATTTATAGAGGCATTTGTCAAGGGGGATAATATTTTGATTTATTGGGGTATAGAGTCACACATATGATTTACGACACAAAGTAGTGAAAATTATTTCCCAAATTTGTGCGATTATTGCGTGTGTTGAAGGGTGTGGCTGGTGTAGATTGATTGTGTATAAAATTAAAGGATTAAATGTTAAATCATTTATAAATGTTCTATATTTTCCTGAATCTTTTTCAAAATATCAACGAACGGGGGCTGTGATTGATAATATAATGATTCAGACTTTAAGTATTCATCAATATACATTTGCCGGGTATGAGGGTCGGTCAGTAAAAATGCCTCATTTTCAGCAATTACCTGATTATCCCCCTGTCGGAAACGTACTTGTTTACGTTCAGGGTATTTTTCAGTACTGATAAAGTCTAACACCATATCGTTTGATAGTAAGCAGTAAATATCATAGTAGTGGCGAAGAAAGTTGATCGGGAATGTGTTGTCAGATTGTTGCTGACGAAATTTGGTGGAAACAGTCTGTAGTTTCTCGACAAACGTAAAGCCTGGGTGATAACACTTGATATCTGTGGCTCGATTATCTTCTAAGCCTAAATTCGCAGTCGATGCTTGCTCATAAGCCCAAGAGGATATAGTAACAGCTTCATTCGGCGTCGTATCGTCAAACCCTAATTCGAGTAAAATACCTTCTTTTAGTCCGGCTACGCTTTCGAGATGACTTTGGTAAGAAAGCCGGATACCACCACTACGATATCTAACATCATCAAATAACTCATCCCTTGATACGGCAACAATGCCGGGGATATTAATTTTATTTGCTAACCAATCATAAAAATCCTTCCGAGACTGGATATGGGCAGGCTTGTTGTGATTTTTTCCCGTTTTTACATCGATAGATTCGCAACATTCTGGGTTTATTCTGATATCGATGTCTTCAGAAAACCGATGGATGATTTCATAACCCTTAGACAAGGAAGTACCACCCTTCAGTTCAAAGTCGAATCCTTGCTGGGTCAAGCCATAGAGGCAATGCATAATCCAATAGTCTTTCTCAACTAACTGGGGGATAATATTCTTCTCATCCGAAACTATACGAATTAGGTCTGGGAAGTCAGGGTGTTCATGTAAAAACATGTGTTAGGCGCTGGCACTGGATGGATTAGTGACTACATCTTCAAAAAATTTTTTCGTGCGTACCTTTCCATATTTGAATGCCGTAGATAGTAGTTTCTTGTTATCAAGAGTAAGTGCTTTTTCACGAACACGTTCTAAAAGCGCTTCTCGATCTTCCGCTACGCGATCCAGATTATTAAGCAAGTCAACCAATAGAAATTCTTCTGTGGCTTTTTTAGGGAAATCATATTTTCGTTGAAACTCAAACGTGCGTCCACCAAGGGTATATTCGCCATGACGCTTATGGTTGTAAACCACCTGCTTGTTGTAGAACTGCGTAGTCCCAACACCCAGGGCATTGTACGAGTTGGGCGAGGTCAACAGGAAGTTCTTATCTTTCAGAAATGTTTCCACCAGCTTCCTATCTTCAGCAGGTGCCGAGCCAAAGACGGTTTCCTTAGGGTAGTAGTAAAGTCCATTTTGTAGCTTTTGTAAGAAGCCTGCATTGACCAGCTCGCGCAAATGACGATCAACGCTTTTTGACCACTTTTCAAGGTCAGCACGTCGATATACGTTTCCTGCTTTCAGGTGTCTTTTTAGTCGCTCAAGCTGTTTCATATCTTTTCCTCTACTGTAATTTTAGCAAAGAAATTCAAAATAACGAATATTTTATTAAATATTCATGCAAATTATGCAATAACCCATTGAATAGTTGAGATTATATTCATAACTATAACAGTCATATCGTCCAATTCAGCCAATATTTTAATGAGAAAATCACTCTGTAGCAGCTCTACTGTAAAAAGTTCTTGAATTTCAAAAAATCGGTCCTATACTAACAAGTATTAGTGCAGTAGCGCTTCTACTGAAGTTCTTACGTATTTGGTGGTTTAGTGAGATGTGGATAGCGGGCTCGCTATATTTAGGAAGGTAGAACCGGTGGCACCCGGCTCTACCAATGTTATTAATCCTTAGCAGCAAGGAAACAACACATGAAAATTTATAGCATCAATTACGACTTACGTAAACATCGTGACTACGATTCTCTGTATCAAGCGATTAAATCCTATGGTACCTACGCCCACGTGCTGGAGTCCGTATGGATGATTGTCACAGAGCGTACATCTGCCCAGATACGTGATCATCTCAAGCAATACATGGATAGAGATGACGGTTTAATGGTGTCTCAATCAACAGGCGAGGCAGCTTGGATGAATCTAAGCGATGATGTATCTCGCTGGCTTAAACAAAGCCTGGCGGCATAGTAGCAATAGAAAAGCACCCTCGTGCTTATGAGGGTGTTTTTCAAAAAAATGAGCAATAAGTAATGACAAATGGTGTGAAAATAGAAAAACTTAAAAACCTTGCAAAGATTCGTACGGGTATCACCCTGCGACAAGCCATCAAGCCTGTGGATGATGGCAATGCTCACGTCATTCAAATAAAAGATTTACAGGATGATAATGAAATCAACTACCAGCAAGTCATCAAAACAGCATTGAAAAATATTAAGGATGACCAGCTGTTACGCAAAGGGGATATTTTGCTAAGGGCAAGAGGGGATAACAGAAACACAGCGTTATTTGATGGTGAAGCATATAACTACCTTGCCGCAAATCAGTTTCTTGTAATCTCGGTCAATCAAAACGAAGTGGTGCCAGCGTATCTTCAATGGTTTCTTAATCAGAGACCTGCACAGCATTACCTAAAAGAAAATAGTGCCGGTACCAGTATTCCATATATTCAAATCAGTGCCTTGGGTGATTTAGAAGTGGCACTGCCAGATGTGAAAAAACAACAAGCAATCGCCCAGCTACAACACTTAATGAGTGAAGAAAATAAGCTTTATTATCAGATGCAAGAGAATAGGAAACAAATGATGAAAGCTATCGTGTCAGATATTTTGAAAGAATCGAGAATATAGAGAGCAATTATGGATAAACAGATAAACCAATCAGAAATTAATAAGGCAGTGTGGGAAGCTTGTGACACATTTAGAGGCGTAGTGGACCCCAGTATCTACAAAGACTACGTGCTAACAATGTTATTCTTAAAATACATTTCCGATGCCTGGCAAGAGGATTACGACAAATACAAAATCGAATACGGTGATACGCCAGAACTAATCGAAGAAATGATGAAGAATGAACGCTTTGTCTTGCCACCCGAATCCAACTTCTGGCACTTGCATCACTTAAGACATGAACCAGGCAATGGCGAACGCATAGACCAAGCCTTGCATGCCATTGAAGACGCTAACCTTGCCAAGTTGCGTGATGTGTTTCAAGACATAAGCTTTAACTCCAGTAAGTTGGGCGATGACAAACAGAAAAACGATATCCTACGTCACATATTAGAAGATTTTGCAAAGCCAACATTAAATCTGCGACCAGAACGTATCGGAAAGTTGGATATCATAGGTAATGCATACGAATTTTTAATAAAAAATTTCGCCGCGACGAGTGGCAAAAAAGCCGGGGAGTTCTATACGTCCCCGGAAGTATCAGACCTTATTGCTGAATTGTTAGAACCCAAAGAAGGTGATGATATTTGTGACCCTGCGTGTGGTTCTGGTTCTTTGTTAATGAAGTGCGGGCGCAAGGTTCGTGAAAATTACAAAGGTTCAAAGAAATACGCTTTATATGGACAAGAAGCAATAGGGTCAACCTGGGCGTTAGCCAAAATGAATATGTTCCTGCATGGTGAAGACAACCATCGAATAGAATGGGGGGACACGATTCGAAACCCTAAGCTATTAGATTCAGAAGACACCTTAAAACATTTTGATATTGTCACAGCAAATCCCCCGTTTTCCTTGGAAAAGTGGGGACATGATAGCGCAGAAAACGATAGGTTCGGGCGTTTTCGTCGTGGTATCCCACCCAAGACTAAAGGTGACTATGCCTTTATTCTACACATGATAGAAACGCTTAAGCCAAAAACAGGGCGTATGGGTGTGGTGGTTCCCCATGGTGTTTTGTTTCGAGGTTCATCGGAAGGGAAAATCCGTAAACAATTAATTGAAGAAAATCTTCTGGATACTGTCATTGGTTTGCCAGAAAAATTATTTTACGGCACGGGTATTCCGGCAGCTATCTTAGTGTTTAAGAAAAACAAAGCCGATGACAAAGTGCTTTTCATTGATGCCAGCCGTGAATTCCAAGCCGGTAAAAATCAAAACTTCCTACAAGAAGAACATATCAAAAAAATTATTCAGACCAGCAAAGACCGCAAGTCAATCGATAAGTATGCCTATCTTGCTACATTGGAAGAAATCAAAGAAAACGATTTTAATTTAAACATTCCAAGATATGTCGACACCTTTGAAGAGGAAGAAGAAATAGATTTAATGGCTGTGCGGAAAGAACGTGAGGCATTGAAAAGCCAGTTAGCCGACTTGGAAAAACAAATGGATGAATATTTAAAAGAGCTTGATTATGAATCTTGATTGTTGGCGAAAAACTAAATTAGGAGTTGTGGCAGAGACTGTAACGAGTGGTTCTCGTGATTGGGCAAAGTATTATTCGGATTCTGGTAGTAAATTTGTTCGGATGACTAATTTAAGAAGAGATGGGATTCATTTAAAGCTTGATGATTTAAGATATGTGAATGTTCAAAGCGACTCGTCAGATGGTAAAAGAACTTCTTTGCAACATGGTGATATATTAATTTCGATTACTGCCGAACTTGGAAAAATAGGTTGGATACCCAAAGGTTTCGGAGAAGCATATATAAACCAACATACGGCATTGGTTCGATTGAAAAGAAGTAAAGTCAACTCAATGTATGTGGCTTATTTGCTATCTTCAAAAGCAATGAATAATACAATAAATCGGTTAAATGACTCTGGTGCAAAAGCTGGGTTAAATTTACCGACGATTCGAAATATCCCGATAAACATGCCCCCACTTGCCGAGCAAAATAAAATCGCAAATATAATTTCGACTTGGGATAAGGTAATTGAAACAACAGAAAAACTAATTGCCAATAGTCAGCAACAGAAAAAAGCGCTTATGCAGCAGATGTTGACTGGGAAAAAGCGATTTCCGAAATTCAATAAGAAGTGGAAATTAATAAGGCTTAGTGATGTCGCTAAAAAAGATCGTTATAGTTTCACGGGAGGGCCTTTTGGCTCTGATTTAAAGAGTTCCGATTATACAACTTCCGGGGTTCGTATAATCCAATTACAAAACATCGGTGATGGCGAATTTTATAATGACTATCAAATATATACTTCAACAGAAAAAGCAGATCAACTTAGTAGTTGTAATATATTCCCTGGTGAATTAATTCTATCGAAGATGGGTGATCCAGTGGCTCGGGCAGCGATAATTCCAGACTTTGAAGATAGATATTTGATGGCTTCAGACGGCATACGTTTGGAAGTAGATAACAAGAGTTATTCAACTGTATTTATACTTGAATTGATAAATCATATAGCGTTTAGAAGGAAGGCTATCTCAATAAGCACTGGATCTACTCGAAAAAGGATAGGCTTATCTGAACTTCGTTCGATCAAAATTGTAGTCCCATCAGAAATAGAGGAACAACAAAAAATTGCCAAGGTAATTTTAGCCACTAATGGGAATATAGAAAATTTAAAAAAGAAACTCGAATGCCTAATACAAGAAAAAAAAGCACTAATGCAACAACTCTTAACGGGTAAGCGGCGCGTAAAAATCGATGAACCTAATGCTGCTAAGGAAGCTGAATAAGGAAAAGCTTATGACCGAAGATGTGGTAGATGAAGTAGTAGGTGAACTTAGCTTTGATACTCGTGATGAATATCAGCGTAAGCCTATTGCGGAAAAAGTGATTCAATTACTAACTTCCGACGCACAAGTGTCACCGATGATAATCGATGGCAGTTGGGGAACCGGTAAATCTGAATTTTGCAAGAAACTTATCCATCTAATTGAAAATAGCGATGTAGAAATTAAGCCTGTTTATATCGATGCATTTAAAGCAGATCATGCCGATGAGTCATTGATGACCTTGCTGGCCGCCGTGTTAAAGCTGCTGCCAGAAGCTGAACAAACAAGTTTAATCGATAAGGCTTTACCTGTAGCTCGATTCGGTTTGAAAACTGGATTTAAAGCGGGGGTAAGTTGGCTTTTACGACAAGATGCGGCTGACTTAGGCGATGATTTAGAAAAAGAAATAAAAAAAGCGGGTGATGAAGCCATTAATCATGCCGTTCAATCAACACTTAAAGATCATGTAGCGGTTGAACAAAGTATTAAAACACTTCAAGAAGCGCTAAAGAGCGTTGCCCAAGAGCAGCCTATTGTGATCTTTATCGATGAATTGGACCGGTGTCGCCCTGATTTTGCCGTTGCCATGCTGGAAAGTATTAAGCATATATTCGATGTTGAAGGCGTTCAATTTGTTTTAGTGACAAATACCAGCCAACTTAAAGCATCTATAAATCATTGTTATGGTGCTGCGATAGACGCGCACCGCTATCTTGATAAGTTTTTGATGTTTAGTTTCACTTTGCCGGATACATTTAAATACGATAGACACAATAATGTATTGGCATCTATTCATCATCTTAGGGTGAATATTAGTTCCAGTGATTTACTTGCAAATATAAATTTGGATCGTTCTGACAGGTTTCTGAAACAATTGGTATCGCACAATCGAATGTCATTGCGTGAAATTGAAACTTTTGTTCGATATTTAGAAATATATCAAACACTGACCGAAGGGCAAGGTTTTATGAAGGATTTAATTTTCGGTTATCAGTTACTACGGCTATTCGGTATATTTTTATTTTGTTTTAAACCCGAATGTGCTGACAAGATTGTAAGAGGCTATGTGGACGCGGAGGAATTAGCTTCAACTTTGGGAAAGAGTGAGCTATTGGAATTGAGTGAAAGAGCTCATCCTGATTTACCTGATTTAGTTGTAGCTATTGTAGGATTAGAAGCAAGCCATAACAAGGCTAAATTTGTTCCTGAATCCGAAGAAATAAGACAACATTGGAATCAAATAATAGATTCTATTTTTCGCGGGGCAAGCAGTTTTATGATTGATGAGGGTGAAAGATCAAAAATTATTGGTGAGGCAATTGAAGTATTAAGACTTGGAGCTCAATAGGGCGATATTATATGGAAACACCAGAAACCAAGGAAGTTTACAGTTCACAAATACCAGCGCTTCAATTGTTGATGGTAATGGGATATGACTATCTTACCCCTGAACAAACTATGCAAGCAAGAGATGGCAATACTAATTCAGTTCTCTTGCGTGGCGTGCTAATTGATGAGCTCAAGAAAAGAAAATTTAAATACAAAGGTGAATATTATCCTTTGTCTTCGAATGCCATAGAACAAATCGTCCGTGATTTAGAATCTCCAATGTTGAATGAAGGATTGTTAATTGCAAACGAACGTATATATGACCAATTAACACTGGGAATTACAGTCACCGAGTTTATTGAAGGTAAAAAATATTCACCGACCATTCCTATTATCGATTGGGATGATATCCAGAACAATCAATTTCATGTAACCGATGAATTTGAAGTATTGAATACCCTTGGGACCAGTAATCGACGCCCTGATATTGTCTGTTTTGTTAATGGTATTCCCTTGGTAGTGATTGAAGCCAAGCGACCGGATGCACATAATCCTAATAAGGATATGTTACAAGAAGGTGTGTCCCAGCAAATACGTAATCAACGCAATGAAGAAATCCCACATTTGTTTGCTTATAGTCAGATTTTGATGTCTATCAATGGCATAGATGGTAGATATGCAACCACTAAAACGCCTTCAAAATTTTGGGCTAAGTGGCGTGAAGAAGAATTTGAAAATGAATATATCAGTCAATTAAAAAATACCAAGTTAACAACAGCGCAGGAACAGGCGCTATTTAACCACCGTGAGCCATGGGTTAAAAAATATTTCAAAGAACTGTTTTTGGGTGAAGTTTTGCCTACTGGACAAGACAAACTTCTGGTTAGTCTGTTATCACTTGAACGATTAATGGAAATAATTCGATATTTCATTCTGTTTGATAAGCGGAACGGAAAAATCGTAGCGCGCTACCAACAGGCATTTGGCGTAAATGAAATGCTTAAAAGGGTTGGAAGGGTAAATGCTAAAGGAGCACGTGAAGGAGGTGTGATTTGGCATACCACCGGATCAGGCAAGTCATTTTCAATGGTTTACCTTTGTAAGGCATTAATTCAAAACCCAACCTTAAAAGAATGCCGAATAATATTAGTTACCGACCGCAAAGACCTGGAGAAACAATTAAGCAAGACTTTTATGGCAAGTGGTGCTTTTGGTTCTGACATAGCCACCAGTAAAGAAGGGGAAAAATCTAAGGTTAAATCCGGAAAAGACCTTGCCAAGCGTATAGGGCAAGGAAATGAACGAATTATTTTTACCATCATAGACAAATTTGCCACCGCTTCAAAACAGCCAGAATGTTATAACCCCAGCGAAAATATCATTGTTTTGGTCGATGAAGGGCATAGAGGTCATGGTGGGGAAACACATCAACGTATGCGTAATGCCTTGCCTAATGCTGCGTATATTGCGTTTACTGGAACGCCGTTACTAAAAGGGGATAAAACCACTAATCAATTTGGTCCTATCATCCATGCTTATACCATGCAGCGCGCCGTTGAAGATGGCACGGTTACGCCCCTGCTTTATGAAGAACGTATCCCCGAATTGGATTTGAATCAAAAAGCTATCGATAACTGGTTTGAAAAAATTACTGCTGGTCTGGGGGATAGTCAGAAAGCGGACTTAAAGAAGAAGTTTGCTAAGAAAGGTGCGATTTATGGTTCGGCTAATCGTATAGAACTAATCGCTTGGGATATATCGGTTCACTTTAGTGAAAAAGTCAAACCTTTGGCTTATGGCTTAAAAGGTCAGTTAGCCACTGATAGCAAAACTTCGGCAATACGCTACAAGCAATGCCTGGATGAAATAGGGCAGGTAACCAGTGCTGTGGTCATGTCTGCACCGGATTCACGCGAAGACCATGAAAATGTGGATGATACCCACTTACCTGAAATACAGGAATGGTGGAAACAAAATGTCGGGACAAAAAATGAAGAAGACTATACCCGCGATGTGGTGGACGCCTTTGGCACTGATGAAGGACTAGATTTATTGATTGTGGTAGATAAATTGTTAACAGGCTTCGACGAACCACGAAATACGGTTTTATATATCGATAAGCCATTAAAACAACATAATCTTATTCAAGCGGTAGCACGTGTTAATCGCCTTCATGAACAAAAACAGTATGGGATTTTAATTGATTATCGGGGGATATTGAAAGAACTGGATACCGCGATTAAAGAATACCGTAATTTAGCTAACAATAGCCAGGCTGGATTTGATGTTGATGATATCGAAGGTTTATATCATCAGGTAAATACTGAATATAAACGTCTGCCGATTTTACATAAAACATTAGTAAGCATATTCAAAGAAGTCAAAAACAAAAAAGACCTGGAGCAATATCGTCAGGTGATTGTGCCTAAATATGCCGAAGATGATACGGGCAACACCTATGATACCAGCCAAAAGGTTAGGGAGGATTTTTATCAGGCGTTAACGGAATTTGGTTTGTGCTTGAAGATAGCATTAAGTTCCAGCAGCTTTTATGAAGATAATAGTTTTTCAGAAGCGGACATTCGGCGTTATAAGGATGATTTACGCTTCTATACCAATTTAAGAAAAATAGCCAAAATCGATGCCCAGGAAACGGTTGATTATAGCGTTTACGAAAAACAAATCAGCAACCTTGTGGATAAACAGGTTGTTGGGGAAGGCACACGGGAACCGGAAGGTGTTTATATTGTTTCGGAATTAGGTGTTGAAGACCCTAAAGACTGGAGTGAAGAAAAAACACGAAATGAAACCGATGTAATACGCACAAGACTGAAAAAATCCATTGAACAAGATTTAAATGATGACCCATATGCGCAAAAAGTTTTTTCCGAACTGTTAAGGGAAGCCATTGCTGATGCAGAAGCAATGTTTGAACATCCCTATAAGCAGTATATTCTGTATAAAGATTTAGAAGAAAAGTTAAATAAGCGCGATATAGACGATATGCCGGATGCATTTGGTGATAATAAGCATGCTAAGGCATATTATGGTTTGTTTCTGTTGGTGCTTGGGGATAATGATTTTAAGACAAAATCAACTGATGATATTCAGATTTTCATTGATGAAGCAAAAGAAATTGACCAAATTGTGGTTGATGCTGTTGCTGAAAATTCACTGAATCCACAAAATATAGAGACAGAAATTAGAAAGAAATTGTTACCACGTTTGTTTAAGCTATTAGGTATGGACAAGGCAAAAGAATTAATAGAACACGTGATTCACATTACTCGTGTAGGTATTTCTAAAGAAAATGGTGACGTGAATGGCTGATTTAAAAATTAGTTATGGCGATATTCACATTCCCTACACTATAAATCGATTGGAAAACCGAAGAGGAAAAATAAAAATAAATGTATGTCCAGATGGGATTGTTTCAGTAGATGCGCCTATAGACAGTAGTGAAAAAGCGATTCGTGATGCTATCTATAAACGAGCACGTTGGGTTTATGGGCACGTTAAGTCCATAAAAGATCAGCAGCAATATGTTTTGCCAAGAAAATACGTTAGTGGTGAAAGTCATTTTTATTTGGGTAAGCGTTATCCGTTAAAAGTTAGAGTTAGAAAAAGACTTCCACCAGTGGTCAAGTTGTTACATGGTAAATTTGAAATTATTGCACCTGACAAAGATGCCACAACTATTAGTGATTTGTTAAGTGATTGGTATCGAATCAAAGCAGAATATACTTTTTACAAAAGACTGGAAGATTTAAAGCATTCAGTTGTTTGGTTGAAACATATCCCTAATATTAAACTACGAGTCATGAAGCGGCAGTGGGGCAGTTGTACACCCAAAGGAACTATTATTCTAAACCCTCATTTGGTTAAAGCATCTCGTGAATGTATTGATTATGTGATATTACACGAACTTTGCCACTTAAAAGAACATAACCATAGTCCCAAGTTTTATCGCATGTTGGATAAGCATATGCCAGACTGGCGCACTACTAAAGAAAAGCTTGATAGTATGGCTGCTATGTTACTGGCGCAATAATTTTACACAAATTCACTTCTCTTATTTTCCATCGAAGTTAAAATCTACACTAACAAAAATTTGAAGTATTGAAGATTCATTGATTTTTCCCCTGCATAAATACAAATGTATTCAATTAAAGTAACGGGGGAAATACATATGAATATATTTAAAGAAATTAAAGATATTGAAAAAGCATTCTACCAACAGGAGAGAAGTTTTATCGCTTTCCAATGGGAGCTGTATTTAAAAGATGGCAACCTGGTTGATAGTGATTTTATAGGTAGAAATGAATTTAAAAAAATGTTCGATTGTGAAGAAAGTCAGATCGACTTTATGGCAACGAATTATTATATTTATGTAAAAACAGAATTGCTTCGTAATTACTGGGGAGAAAAGTTTTCTGGTGATGATTATCTATTTGTACCAATTAAGGGTACTTATCAGAGAGTATATCTAAAAAACCTAAGAAATTTTGATTTGAGCTTTTGGATTGAGCCCAATAATGAGTTAATTTATCTAAAAAAATACATTTCTTGAATTTAGTTATTAAAATCAGTGGCTTGCTTCTGGGGTGCCGTAGGGGCGCTCTAAAGAATATGTTATTTTGTACGATATATAAGATATTAACTTATTTTGGAGTGATTCTATGGCACGACCTCTTGGGACCACAGGAAAGGCGCAAGTTCTTTCAGAAAAAGAATTCAAACGGGTAATTGCATTTGTAAAAGGTCATTATGGTGAAAAATTCGAACTGCGCAATAGAGCAATATTATATGTCAGCTTTTACTTAGGCTTGAGAGTCTCTGAAATTGCCTCTTTGTGCATTTCACATGTCTACGAGAGTGGTGGAAGTGTTAAACCGGTTATTCGTCTAACAGCACCCATGACCAAATCAAAGCGCCATCGCGATGTTTTCACAAGTAATCCTGTATTGATAAAAATACTCGCCGAATATTACTCCTTCATGGATAAGATATATGGAGGTAAGTTATTAGAGGAAATGCCGCTTTTTCAAAGCCAGAAAGGTGGAAAGTTTAGTGCCAAAACGTTGGGAAGATTAATTAAAGATATTTATGCGCTAGCTGGATTCAAAGAAGCATCAAGTCACTCCGGTCGTCGGAGTATGATCACGTCGTTAATTGACAATGGTATAGATATAAAGGCAGTTTCAGTAATTGCGGGGCACACGTCAATTACAACTACTGCTATTTACGCGGAATCCAGTCCCGCAAAGCTATCAAATATTATGAAAACGGTTTTTAGGCGCGTGTAGAGTCAAGAAGGCTTTTTACTGGCGCCTTGGGCGTACAAAAAACAATCAGAAATTGTGATGATTTTATACAAATGCTAATAAAAGTATTTAAAATCACAAAACGATAAGAAGCTACAATAGCTCGTCTAGTTGCACATGCCTTAGAAGATTACTAGGTTTTTTCTCTGCAACCATAGTTTGTTTCTAATTGAATCTGTGATTTACTTCACTAAGTAAGATTTTCAAGTCAAATATAATCTTCAAAAAAATAATAATGATGTGCTTGTGGGGACGGGCGGGGCATTACAGTCGTAACTAAATAATATTCAAAATCAGTTATTTTCCTTCCTAAATAATTTTACAAATATAAATTAGATTAAAATTAGGAGAGGAAGATGAATGTCGCAAAACTTTTAAAGTTTTTTGTATTTCTAATATTGATATCAGCTGCAAATACTAATGCTGGTGTTATTTGTCTCAATCCAGGAATTGCAGGTTTTGAACCAGCAGCCATACGTGCAAAGTCATTATTAACACCTCCGACAAAAAATGTCGAAAACGCTAAACTCTACATAGAAAAAGATTCAGAAGGCGACTTCTATTTTCATTCAAATTATATTTCTCGTGCTAGCGACAATCCTACAAAGATTGCTGGATTTTCTGAACTAAAAGATGTTGATGTTGCGCTTCAGAATATTGTGTTTCCTGGCATAGAGCCTTCAAAATCAGATTTGTTAGACTTTCAAGTAAATTATAGAGATGTAGAAATAATTCTAGATCAAAGTGTTTTTGATGGGAAAGGTAATACTGCTTTGAAATTTGATGGCTTTGAAAATATTAGGTATTCGCGCAGAGATGATCCACCTCCAACAGTAACACTTTTATATAATCGTGGTACCGAAAAAAACAAGCTACTAAAGAGAACCGAAAAATGTTGTGTCTTTTCTGAAGTTACCACTCCTCAAAAAGAAATTATGAAAAGGCTGCAAATGAAAAAATATCAGCCAAAGGATACCAAACTTTTATCTTTAATAATCGATTCTAGCACGGAAAAAACGATTAAGAGTTCAAATTTAAACGAAGTAAAAGTTGATTTGAATGATAAAGCACTAGCTAACATCGAAAAACAGTTAGAAAAAATGAAAGGTAAAACGCTTATTGTACTAGGGCATGTTGAAAAAGGTAAGTATGTTATTAATAACTCGATGGGTAAAGAAGTCGTGAGTGTTAAAATAGGTGATCTTAGGAGTCTTGCTAATAAGCATAATGTGCAGCTAATAGATGTGGGGTGCAATACTGCTTCGCTACCTTCAAGTCAATTTAATTCAATTGGTGTAGCAGCAAGATTCAACAGCGTGCAAGCAGCAGAGCTGTTGATTAAAGCTCACAATTCATCAAAAAACTATGCAGAATTCCTGCATAATATATCTTCAAATGATATGCCTGTAGTTATAGATTCAAAAATTTATGAACATACAGACATTAGAGCCAATATTCTCTCAAAGCCGAGATGGGGAAGCATTGTCCAAAAAAGTGTTGGAACAATAGCATTAACCTTGGGTAGTAGTATTACAAAAACTTCAATGTTGAATAGTGGAAATCAAGTTGTTGATCTGGTAGATCCAAATCAACAGGACCAAAAATCAGCATTACAAAGAGCTTTGGAAAGAATGGTAAGAGGAGAATAATGCAGTGGGCAACAATAAGGACAATATCAAACTTCTACCGATCAATGAGCTTGTTACAGTTTTAAGTGATATTGATAACGAACTATTTAGTAGAGTTAAAAATAAATTTCCAGAAATTAATGAAGAGTTAAATGTGGGGATTTGGGCAGGAGAGAGCGAAAAACTTGAAAGTGATAGAGTAGTCTTGACTAAAGCGAAATTTGCATCAGAGGTTCTGGGAGTAGCAATTTGTCACTCGGAGTGCGCATTAAAAGTGTTATCCAGAAAGATTCATATTGCTAATAGAATTCGACTAGTTGGTCAAATTGCTGCTGTTATTGGAAGTTCAGGAACCATCTTGGCAATGGGTTTTGGAAAAGATTCGGTTGCGCAAGTTTCCGCAGTTCTGGCGCTTCTAGGCAGTATCTCTACTATAATTTCAACATACACCGAAAAAGTAGTAAGTACAAAAGCTGGAACTATAAGTGAAATATATTTAAGTTTAAGTGGGCAGCTTCAAGAGGCTATTTTTTTACGTAATAATATTAATGCCCATATTCAACACAATTCAAGTACAGTGGAACTCGAAAATTTGGTTGCTATGAGTAATGAGTTGTGTAGAAAAATAAATACAAATGCACTGCAAGTCCCGAAAATATGGCATGCAAAACCGACAAAGGCTTATTACAAAGAAGAGTATGCATTTGCTGAAGAATGAAAGAGTTTCACATAATACTTCTACAGCTCATTTATAGAAGCTGAATGAGCTGTAGGCGTGTTGTGATGTTAGAGTAATTGAATGAAATATTTTACTATAAATTCGTAATGATCTTTACTAGAACCTAGTTTTTAAATTTATTTATTCAAAGTTTGGGTGTTCTATGCCCCATAGTTCAAGAGTCTACACAAATCATATTATTTGAACCTATGTATTTTTTCGATCTATTTCAGCAACCATAACTACACTTGTATCGACTTAGAATAATATATAACCGAACAATAATTAGCCTTTTGATTATCGAGCCAAATAGGGGATTAATGCTTTATGAAGCATAGATTTTCAAATAGCTTCAAGAAATTTGCTACACAAGTTGCTACACAAAATCCCTTATTTTTGCAAAATTTAGAATTATTCTATAAAATGTAAATTATTATATTTAATAAAAACAATTAGTTAAATGAATGTTTAATGTCACGGAAATTTTTTAGAACGAGTCCAGCCCCCGCTACCAATTAAATCAAGGACTTATCCTGAGTCCGCTGCCAAAACGCAACTAATTCTCATACGGTCCCAAAAGTCATAGTGTTCTTTATCCACAGGTTGTTCTATTCAACGAGCATAGTTTTTCAAAATCATGTACGTATTTGTACGTCTAACAATATTGGCTCATCACAAAATATTTTTACTGTGTATTAGTTGGTAGCGAATGAACACATGCTGACTTTGATCAGGATGTCGGTATCTCACTTTCGCTCGCTTTAAAGCGGATTTCCAAAATGTTTCTCCAGGTGTTTTATTTTTGGGGTCCACCTCACTATTCATCAGGTACTGTTGATGGTATGAATCGCAAAGTTAATTTGGTCACCAGAAAAGCCTATGGATTTAGACAGTACGAAACGCTTGAAATAGCGTTATTTCATACGATGGGGAAACTTCCAGAGCCGGAATCGCCCCATAGATTTTTCTGAAGAGGCCTATTTTTAAGTGATACATCCTATCTTTGCTACCACAAATCAAGGAATAATCTTTATATTTATTTTTTGCCTATAAATCAAGCAGCTCTCATTTAATATTTATTGTTGTAATTATGTTCACTCATACTAGGTTGCTTTTCCAGTCAAGCGTCATTTGTTTTCTTCTTAATCCATAACGATTTAGTGATGTTCATTAATTGTTCGTAAATCAACGTAAAAAAGATTGCGGAGCATTGACACAAAAAAACGTCAGTGTTAACCTCATTGCACAAAAATATAGCTTTGTGAAGATTGGGGAGATTCGCAAAAAAGCTAAATAATAATGAGAATTAAAAAAATAATAAGACAGCTAGAAATTATTCTTTTTGCAATGTCTATTAACTTTCGATTTCACATCATTTAGTTTTTCTTTAAATTTTCCTTTCGATTAAGTATCGCGCAGCGTGAGAAAATTACTCAATTACTATTCTATGATTTCAATGGTTTTGTAATATCAACGAGCGTGCTAGGGCTACAATTTTTACACCACGATTTAAGGAATTGGAGAAAGATATGAATTCCATAACAAGAAAAATTATATTGAGTTGTATCCTGTTTTTGTTTGCGCAATCAAACGGATATTCTGCAGGTAGTGTAACGGGTAAGATAACGAAAATAAGTATTGAAAACCCATCTGGCCAAGTAATGGTTTATTTTGACAATAGCCTGGAAACACCCGCTGATTGTATCGTTCCGGCAAATACTCATCTGTTAGCAATTGATTCCACACATGTCGGTGGCAAGGCAGCATTGAATGTAGCTATTGCAGCGAAAGCGATAAAAGCGGATGTAGCGGCATTTGGGAAGGGGGAATGTAGTGATTTCGAGTCTGCGGAAATATTACATACTCTAACAATTCAATGAGGCAGTGGTTCAAACAGTTGATTTTTTCAAAATACACAAATGATATAAATAAACAGTGAAACAAATCCATGAAGCCCCATTTGCAGAAGAATAATTTAATTGAGGCGTTTTTACAAAACTCAAATATTGCTGAACTGTGCAATAAGTATGGATTGTATGGTTAAACTCTCAATTATATTTCCGCTCATTAAATAGGATGGTTGAATATGGTAATCTCTAACTTTCCTTTTGAATGCTCACTATTTGGAAAATGAGGATATAAAGTTGGGGTGGTTAAAGAGAAATCGCCCGCAGCAAGACATGGAAGCAATGCGCCAGCGAGCGATGTCTTGCAAGCCCTTATATGGACTCCTCAACTATTGCAAGGCAAATATTCAATTTTAATAACACCAACATAAATCAAGATTGCAGCCATATATTCGGTCTCTAACAGAGGTTTTTCACCTCAGGACGCCTGATGAATCTATCTGCACGCTTTTATCTCTACCACAGTAACGGTTTCATAATAAACTCCGAGGGCTTGACGAGTTTTAAAAGCATTGGTCTGACCTGTTGTGTCATCAATAGTGGTTATATGCCTCCGCAATCTTTATTGTTCTGTTAGCCTTTGATCTAAAGGAAATCCATACTTTGTCCATGGACGAAGTGCTTCAATCACACGCAGTCGGTGGGCAAAGTATGGATTTCCTGGTGCCTAAACGTTAATGTTTTTCCATCGCTTCATATGCTTTGCCAGTGGTTGCCATCGTCCAAAGTATTCGTGCATTCTTGTTTGCTAGCGCGACAGCCGCTTTGTTAAAGCCGCGTCGTTCCACCAGAGATTGTAACCATTGACTCAGTGGATCTGATTTTTTAGTACAGTTTTTAACAACTGCCCTAGCGCCATGAATCAGTATCGTGCGAATATATCGATTTCCGCGCTTGCTGATACCCAAATAAATTGCTTTGTCACCACTACTGTGCTGCTTAGGCACGACACCTAAACTTGTTGCGTAATCGCGACTGTTTCGATAACCTTTTCCAACGCCGATGTCTGATGCCGCAATTGTTGCGGCAATCGGTCCAATACCAGGCACCTTAAGGTAACGTTTACTTAACTCGTTACTCGCGCAAAGACAGGTAATGCGTTGGTCTTGTTTTTTTATTTCTTCATCAAATTGCGCTAATTTTTCGTATTGCTCGGCAAATAATTCACGGCTTAGCGTTGTCAAATTGTTTTCGGCATCTTCTAGAATGATGGGCAATTCTTTTCTCACTTGGTTAATACCTTGGCGAATAATAATACCTCTTTCACTGAGAAATCCTCTCATTTGATTAACTAACGCAGTGCGTTTTTCCACCAAACCTTGTCGTATTCCATGCACGAGCTGAATGTCTTGTTGTTCAATGGTTTTTACTTCAACGACACGTTTATTTGGCCGAGTTACCGCATCAAAGATTGCAGCGGCATCGTTAAAGTCATTTTTATTACCGACCACAAAACCTTTAACGTACTTTGCATTAAGGAGTACAATTTGATGCCCCAATTTTGTCAGCTCCCTCGCCCAATGATGGGCGCTGCCACAAGCTTCAATACCAATCAAACTCTTTGGGTAATTCGCGAAAAACATTAACAATTCTTGGCGTTTCAACTTTTTCTTTAAGACTTTATCTCCCGCCCCTATGCTGTACAGATGAAAAACATTTTTTGCTATATCCAAACCAACGACATTATTATTCATTTCGGGCTCCTCTTTACTTGATTCGATGCTAACTTCACTGGCGCATTAGACAGTTTGTGTAAGGGAGGAGTCCATATCATCACAGTAGGTGCCAGGGCGACTTGCAACAGCTTTCGTAGTTTACGGAGAAAGTGTAGCAATCGCATACTAGCGCCGTCAGTCATAAGAGAGCGAACACCGTGAGTGACGTGGACGTCTGAGGCAAAATAGGTTGTCAGTGAACGGAGTGAAATTCGGCCATGGACGGCCGAATTTTTTATCGAGTACGCTGACTCCCCGATTTGATGTTTTTCATTTGGAAGTTTGATGTCATTTAAGAAATTCATACTTGATGCGGGATTGTAGTAACTAATTGACATAACATGTTGATACGCGGGTTATATATGCCGGTTTATTGTTCGGGCGTGGAAGTTCCCGCCTTTAAATATTTGAGTTCGTATTTGAAAATCTAATATTTGAAGCTTTCTTGGTATAGGAGCTTTTCGTTTTAGTTGAAAATGCTTCCGATTGTTATGAGTAAGATTTGTAAGAGTAACTTGTCTCTTTACTGCGACACATGCCTAAAAAGTCTAGATCAAATTACAAACTATCGGGACTTGGGGAGGTGATAACTAACTGATATTTCTGTAAATGTTGGAGTTGGCGGTATTATTGCATTTTTTATAGAATATAATTTTAATTATCACATCAGGTAAAAGTTTTTTGAAACTTGTCGTCACTCTTTTATTACTGTGCTCATTTACAATTGGGTGCTCGCCTCCACCATCTGAGAGGGATATAAATTTAAAAGAAGAGCTCGGCTCAGATAATTCAGGTAATAGTGAACTATTTGGTGGGAAAACATCGAGCGACAATTTGACTGGAAATAGTGAATCGGTTGTAACAAATAGTGAAGTTGCTGTAACAAACAATGAAGTTATAGATCCAAACTCGTTACCTCCTACTATTGTTGGTCAACCTCAGCGACTTATATTTTCAAATTCAGAATACAAATATTTACCCGAAATTATTGATCCCAATAGTGATACCCTACAAATTAGTGGGATTAATATTCCATCATGGTTATCGTTAGACCCTCTTACTGGTGCGCTCACAGGAATTGCCTCTAACAGTGATTTGGGCGCCCACAATAACATCTATATTAATGTTAGTGATGGGTCGAACAAAGTGTCACAGGGGCCATTCTCAATCACAGTTCAAAGAAATAATTCTGTCCCTGTAATATTCGGAGAACCAAGCAGAGAAGCAAATGAAGGCGGGATTTATCAATTTTTACCTGTGGCTCAAGATGTTGATCAGGATTTGCTGGAATTTGAGATTTTAAATAAACCAGCTGATCTTCAATTTAATCCTAAAACAGGTGAGCTAACAGGTGTGTTTTCTTTTGAATCCTCTGGAACGTACTCAGATATAAGCATTGGGGTTTCAGATGGCATTGTTACAATTTGGTTAGAACCTTTCACACTTGAAGTTAATCATATCAATCAAGCGCCAACAATATCAGGTATTCCTACAGTAAATATCATAGAAAATAACGATTACCTATTTGAACCTAATGCGATCGATCTAGATGGTGATAGCTTGATGTTCAGCGCAAGAAATTTGCCTTCTTGGTTAGAAATTAATGGTGATTCAGGCTCACTTAGTGGTCGACCTACTTCTCTCCATGTTGACCAAGTTTATGCCGATATTGAGCTAGTTGTTACGGATGGCTATGTAGAAACAGTCCTGCCGAGCTTCTCAATCAGAGTTAGGGATTTAGGTTATATTAATTCTCCTCCAACTATTGCTCCAGAATTTGCTGACCTCCTGCCATCAGATGTTATGTTGGCTTTTGAAGCATTTAATTTTAAGTTGCAAGCTATTGATGTAGATGGTGATGTTTTATTATATTCTATGAGAAATAATCCTGATTGGCTGAAATTTGATGATATAGATAGGAGTTTGGTAGTTGGCTCTCCAACTAACGGTGATGTAGGAACATACTCAGACATTACGTTATCTGTAAGAGACAAATTTGAGAGTGTTGATCTGATTGTTTTTGATCTGACTGTGATAAAAGTCAACTCAGCGCCTACAATAAGTGGAAATCCACCAATAGTAGTTGTTGTTGGCCAGGAATATAATTTTACTCCGATTGTTAACGACATAGATATTGGCGATTCGATTTCATATGCCATCCAGAATAAACCTACGTGGTTAGCATTTGATATTGTTACAGGTACTCTTTCGGCAACTCCTTCTGCTCCTGATATCAGCGAGTATTCCAATATTATTCTTTCAGCTTCTGATGGAACAGATACAGTTAGCTTGCCTCCCTTTTCAATCAAGGTACTCGAAGGAAATACCCCGCCTGTAATAGAAGGAAATCCCTTGTCTGATGTGGCGGTAGGTCAGGAGTTTCTGTTTACTCCCATCGCCTATGACCCCGATAACGATCCTAATTCACCTACTTATAGTGGCCCAGTTTCGTTAACATATTCCATTAACAAAAAGCTGCAATGGATAAAGTCATTTAACACCAGTAATGGGGCGTTAAGGGGGACACCTACGGCTGATGATGTCGGCCACTATAGTGGCGTTGTAATTTCGGTGAGTGATGGAGTGATAACAACAAGTTTACCAGAATTTTCAATAACGGTGAATCCGTTGATTGATACTGGTGGCGGGAGTTTGGTCATTTCAGGACTTTCTCAATCAAGTTATGAATTGGATATTCTTAATAGCGGGACAACCTCATATATTGATAGAAATTATGAAATTTCTAATATTCCCGATCAGTATTTAAGTTCTAACTTTATTAGAACGCGAAATGATGACAAGTTCTCAGCCACTGATAACTTTTTGAGTTTTAATTTAAGTGTTGATGCTGATGTATATGTAGCATTTGATATTCGTATATCTTCCTTGCCGGATTGGATGGCAGACTGGAGTGCTACAGGTTTTGAAATATTAGTTAATGGTTCTTCACATATAATTTATAAAAAACATTATTTGGCTGGGCCGGTTTCTCTGGGTGGTAATTATGGGAATTTGAATACAAGTATGTATTTGGTATTCACAAAAGTACCGAACGTAAATGTAAATGGTGAGGTTCCTCTTGCAAGAGCTGATATTGCCACGACAGCGGATAATCAAGATGTACGGATTTCAGTTTTAGATAATGATGAGAATTTGGCTGATACACCAATAACGATTAGTATTGATAGTCAACCTGTTCACGGAAGTGTTGTTATCTCTGGAGAAGGAATCATATTTTCCCCTACTATTGGTTTCGTTGGTAATGATTCTTTTATATATCGTCTAACAGATGTTAATGGTGATTTTTCTATAGCAACTGTTGATGTCAATATAACTTGTGGTTTATGTTTGAATAACGTTGTACTGGAGTTAAATTGGCAACTTAATCCATTAGAAGAGGATGTACGCACGTACAAGGTTTACCACAGCATAAATGGAAGTTTTGATATTCTTCCAACGCGAGTTGTAAATACTTATGATAGTAATTTTGACATGTTAAATCCTACAGTAACCTTTGATGCAGGATTGGATTTAGGTTTGAAGGCAACTGATGAAATCTGTTTTAGTATTTCTGCAGTAAATGTAGCAGGCGAATCAGCACCTTCTAATGAGGTTTGTGAAACAATGTGAGGCCTAGTTAAATTTAATCTTATGCGCAAAAAAATTATATCTCGAAAAATCTCTTATATATTTATTTAACACCTTAAACATTTAATAAAGAATCTATTAAATTAGTAAATCAAAAGATTGGTAGTTACTCTAGTTGTATTGTTATTATCTAGTTAACATCTCTCTGATTAGAATTTGGTGGCTGCACTAGCGTCAGTTGAAAATCAGCACGGAAATCTTGTGCTAGGGTAGGCTAATGCCTAATGGCATTTTTTATTGAGGTGTAGCTTTCGTCGCTACATCATGACGAAGAATCATGGTGCTCAATAAAAAATCGAATGTCCGCGGCTGGTTCGCTCCGCAACAATAACTTATGCCTCGGGTGTGCATGTCACTTATTATGTTTACTCTTTTGTGGCAGGCAGCTAGTTTGCAATCGTTACTTACGCCATGAAAATAAAGAGGTTTGCAAGGGATCGTGTGCCAAACCGTTGCTTCCATGTGTACCTCCTTTTTAGAGATACGCTTTTGAATTCGATTAAGCTTTTAATTCATTAAGCAAGAACTGAGGCTAAATCTAGCCAATATATTACTGGAAAATAATCTGAAAAGATTATGCATGCCTGTCTTTACTAAAAGTAATTTATATTCATTACCCAAATTACCCGTAAATTCGGGCTAAAGAGATTCTTTTATCTTAAAGAAACTTAAATTGGTTTCGATTTTACTCAGTTAAATTTAGTTTTCAAATCCAAGTCTCCTAAATTCAAGTAATTCTGTAATAATTTAATTACACATTTTAATTGTCACTTAGATTCAAAGCGCATTTTAAAATAATTTTTGTCATCAAGTATTTCAGTTAATAAATATTGAGAATTGAAATAATATTTCATGTCAGTTTTTTTGTATCTACATGCCAACATGTTTTGGTTAATTATTTTAAAAATATTTTATAAGCCATTAAAAAAGTTTTGTAACTCTATGATAATAATTTGGAAAATAATATTGGCAACATAATTGCTGAAGCAGCTCTAATTGTAATTATTTATTTAGGGTGGGTCTTTTGAAATTAACGCCATTATTATTTGTTTTAATTTTTTTATGTATTTCTTGTACGCCACAACCTAGTGAGCAAAATTCAAAGCCAGCAAGTGAAGTTATTGTAGATGACGAATTTAATTCTGTTAGTGTAGGAGGGAAAATAGAAAGTGTTGATGTTACTACAGATAGTGAATCTGATTCTGATGCATCATTAAATACCTCAAGCGAATTGTCGGTTGAAGAAATCGTTACTCCCATAACCATTAGCGGAGGTTCAAATAAAAAAGGAAATCTACCACCAACAATAATTGGTGAGCCGACGCGAGTAATATTTGCGAAATCAGAATATCTTTATTTCCCCACAATAAGTGATCCTAATGGCGATAAAATTCGAATTACTGGACAAAATATCCCTTTGTGGTTAAAGCTAAATAAAAAAACGGGTGCATTAACTGGTGTAGCAACAAGAAATGACGTAGGAATTCATAGAAATATTTACATTAATGTGAGCGATGGTCCAAATAAAGTATCACAGGGGCCGTTTTCAATAACTGTGGAAGTCAATAACTCTACGCCAGTCATTTCTGGATCACCAGAATTGCAAATTAGTGAAGGTGAAGTCTATCAGTTTATTCCTGAGGTGGCGGATGCTGACGGTGATCAATTGGAATTTGTTATAAATAATAAACCAAACGTATTAAATTTTAATACTCAATCAGGTGAGCTATCAGGTATCTTTTCATTTGATTCATCTGGAATTTATAGCGATATCAGTATAGGCGTATCTGATGGTATTACAACGGTTTGGTTACCACAGTTTTCTATTGAAGTTACTAACGTAAATCTACCACCAGAAATTACTGGCGTGCCAACGACAAGCGTTGTTGAAAATACGAAATACACTTTCTTACCGAGTGCGAATGATCCTGATGGTGATTTGTTGGAGTTTCAAGCTATTAATTTACCTTCGTGGTTGACTCTAAACACTACGTCTGGGTTGCTTCAGGGCCAACCAACGAATGGTGATGTTGGGATTCATAGTGATATAGAGCTCAGAGTGACTGATGGTAAACTTATATCAATGCTACCAGCATTTTCCATAACGGTTATAGAGGGTGTCACAAATACGGCTCCCAGCATATTTGGTATTCCAAACTCGGAAGTTTTAGTGTCTCAAGTTTATCAGTTCGTACCGAAAGTGAATGATGTAGATGGTGATCAGTTAAGTTTTTCCATTAAAAACTTACCGGGTTGGCTTTCATTTAATGATTCTAACGGTGAAATAAAAGGAATTCCTGATGATTCGCATGTTGGCACCTATAGCGACATAGCTATTGCAGTTTCTGATGGAATCGAAACCGCTACGCTTCCAGCATTTTCCATTGTTGTGAAAAACCAAAATACCGCTCCAAAAATATCTGGTAGTCCGGACTCTACCATAATTAACGGGCAACAATATTTATTCTTGCCAAGTGTTATAGATTCTGAAAATGATGTTTTGCTATTTTCTATCCAAAACAAACCAACTTGGTTATCCTTCAATGCTAAAACTGGGGAGTTATTAGGAACACCAATAGTTAGTGACGTAGGTCAGTATTCTAATATAATCGTAAGTGTTTCAGATGGTACAGAGAGTGCGAGCTTATCACCGTTTACAATTTCAGTACTTGAAAATTCAGCACCCATCATAAGTGGAATTCCGGATTCTTCAGTATCCGTAAGTCGGGAATATTTGTTCACTCCAACCGTGGTTGATGTAGAGAATGATATGCTGACCTTTGCAATTAAGAACAAACCTATCTGGATGGCTTTTGATGAAAATAAAGGTTCACTATCGGGAGTTCCGGCTCTAATTGATGTTGGGACTTTTAATGACATCGTTATTTCGGTTTCTGATGGATTGAATAGCACTAGCTTACAGAGCTTTTCGATTACTGTTCAGGCAGATAATAATCCCCCTAGCATATCTGGAACTCCAATCGTCGTAACAACTGCAAATAATTATTACAGTTTTCAGCCAAGTTTTAGTGATATTGATGGTGATACATTAACTTTGTCTATTTCCAATAAGCCGAGTTGGGCATTATTTGATAGCAGTACAGGACTGTTATCTGGTACACCCAGCAGCGAGAATATTGGCATATATGAAAATATTTTAATTTCTGTCTCAGACTCTAATGTAATTACAAAGCTTGATGCATTTTCAATTACTATAAATCCCGAAAGTGGAACGGGTGGAGAAGATTTTATAATTTCTAACATTTCGCAAAGCAGTTATGAGTTGGATTCCTTGTTCGTAGGTGTCGCACCATATGTTGATAGAAATTACACAGTTTCAAATATTCCCGAAAAATATTTCGGAGCCAATATCATCAGGACTATGAATGACCACAAGAATTCAGTTGGAGAAAATTTCTTGAGCTTTAATCTGAGTGTTGTTGCCGATGTATATGTTGCATTTGATTCTAGAATTACCTCGATTCCAACTTGGCTCAGCTTGTGGGAAAGTACTGGTACTGAATTTGCGATAGAAGGTAATAGGTATATCATATACAAGAAATATTTTCCTGCAGGTCCAGTGTCTATTGGTGGTAATTATGGTGATTCTAACGCAAGTATGTATTCAGTGTTTGCCACTTCATCCAGTGTCATTGGTGACGCTCCAATAGCGAAACCCGATTTGGCCTCTACGACTGATAATCAGGATGTTCAAATCTTTGTATTGGATAACGATGAAAATTTGGCTGATACTCCGGTGGTGGTAACAATAGAAAATAGCGCAAGTTATGGAATTACAACTGTATTTGAAAATCAGATAATCTATTCTCCTCAAGGTGGATATGTGGGTGGTGATTCGTTTGTTTATCGAGTGTCTGATGTGGATGGTGATTTTTCAGTGGCATCAGTCAATGTTGAAGTGCTTTGCGGGCTTTGCTTGAACAATGTTTCTATTGAGCTAAACTGGATGCCCAATCCAGATGACGAAAATGTCAGTACGTACAACATATATTTTGGGAAAAACGGAGACTTTGATATTGCTCCGGCAAGAAAAGTTAATGTGTACGATGCTGATTTTGATTCTCAAAATCCTGTAGTTATGTTTGATGCGGGTTTAGAGTTGGGCCTTCAATCTGGCGATGCTGCATGCTTTAAAATATCTGCAACAAATATCGCTGGTGAATCACCATTATCGGACCAAATATGTGAATCGATGTAACGGTCTAAGTTAGTATGGGCATGAACATGTATTTATAAACATAGTCGTGCCTATTCTATCCATCAGCACAAAATAGCTTTCTTTTTTTGATTTTAATCAATGTGTTACCTCATTTTTATCAATTTTTCGTAACTGCTCAGCGTGTTTATCTGAATGCGCTGAATAGTTATCATTTTTCTTAAAAGAATGCGTCTCATCGAGTGTAAGTAATTTTTACATGTTTTGTTGCTCATATTCAACCAAAAGGTTGACAATGGACATTTTGCGCACTATTATTCATCCATATGGTTGAATATGATAATGAACAACGTTTATCTGCAGTGCTAAAGGCGACAAGTGACCCAACACGTCGGTCACTCTTAACTACCCTGGTTCAAGAAGGGCCGACGCGGGTAACAGAGCTGGCAGAGCATTATGCGATGAGCCTAAATGCCGTTTCAAAACACATCAAAGTTTTGGAGTCAGCGGGTTTGGTTACACGGAAAACCGTAGGCCGTGTTCATTTGATAGAAGCCAATTTGGAACCCGTAAATGAAATTGATGAATGGTTTAGAAAACTGAGGTCAATTTGGGATTTGCGATTGGATAAACTCGAAAATTTGTTAACTAAGGAATCGAAAAAATGACTGAATTATCTTTAAATGTTTCTCGAACAATAAATGCACCTATTGAAGCGATATATAACGCCTGGTTAGATCCTGCAACGCTATCCAAATTTATGCTGCCAGCTGAAGGTATGCCGGAACCGAAAACGGAAGTAGACGCGAAAGAAGGTGGGCGCTTTACGGTTCTAATGGTTGTTGGGGAAAACGAAATACCGCATGGTGGAGAGTACAAAGTGTTAAATCCGTATTCTCAAATTGTTTTCACTTGGGAATCTCCCTTTTCGACCGATGGATCCACTGTGACTCTAAATTTGACTGAAGTAGAAGAAGGCACAGCCATTGAGTTGATTCATGTGAAATTTCCCAGTGAAGAATCACGCGTGAATCATGAAGGTGGATGGACACGAATTCTTGAGTGTCTCGACAATTTTTCTTCGAAGCTTTCTATGGCAAGCTGATTCAACTCTTCTCTTTATATCTCTACAGTAGCCTTTCTATGGCTGCTGTAGAAAATATCTTGTAATCTGAGTCTTTTTTAATATATTAATTATCATATATACTAATCAATTAATATTATTTATATTTATATAAATATCCAGCTATAGTATTTATCAGCTAAACATTAAATGGAGCGTTTTCCCAAGGATGGGTAACTCTTTTAGTGAAATTACGGTGCTGATAAAGTGACATGTTAAAAATCCCTGTTGCAGTATCAGCGTCGATAAAATTTTCTCAATGACAGAATACAAATTTCGATGAGTCGGTATTTCCTACCACGCAATTATCCGAAGTCCATTTTCCCGGTCATTAAAAACGTTCTGCAACCCAAAGGAATATAATGAACCCAATAAGACGCACTCACCTAAAGCAACTGGAAGCGGAATCAATCCACATTATGCGTGAAGTCATTGCTGAATTTCGCAATCCTGCAATGTTATATTCAATCGGTAAAGACTCGTCTGTTATGTTGCATCTTGCAATGAAGGCTTTTTACCCAGCGAAATTACCATTTCCGTTACTTCATGTTGATACAACTTGGAAGTTCAAAGAAATGATCGAATTTCGAGATAAGCGAGTAAAAGATTTGGACTTGGATCTCTTGGTTCATATTAATTCAGAAGGTGTGAAGCAGGGTATTGGCCCCTTCAGTCATGGCAGTGCGGTTCATACCGATGTGATGAAAACCGAAGGTTTGAAGCAAGCTTTGGATAAATACCAGTTTGATGCGGTGTTTGGCGGAGCTCGGCGAGATGAAGAAATGAGTCGAGCAAAGGAACGGATATATTCTTTTCGTGACAAAAATCATCGTTGGGATCCTAAAAATCAGCGGCCAGAATTATGGAACATCTATAATGGCCGAGTACATAAGGGCGAAAGTATACGTGTATTCCCGCTGTCGAATTGGACGGAACTAGATATTTGGCAATATATTTATTTGGAAAATATTCCGATTGTACCACTATACTTCGCGAAAAAACGTCCTGTCATAAATCGCGATGGTGTAAAAATAATGGTAGACGATGACAGGCTCCCGTTGAACCCAAATGAAAAACCTAAACTGGAGACAGTGCGCTTTAGAACCTTAGGCTGTTATCCGTTAACAGGAGCGATAGAGTCTGATGCAACCACACTACCTTCCGTCATTCAAGAAATGTTGTTAACAAAAACCAGTGAGCGTCAAGGTCGATTGATTGATAATGATCAAGCGGGATCCATGGAAAAGAAAAAAATTGAAGGATATTTCTAAATGTCACATCAAAGTACATTAATTGAATCCGATATTGAGACCTATCTTAGCAAACATGAAAATAAAGAGTTACTTCGCTTTATTACCTGCGGTAGTGTCGATGACGGTAAGAGCACTTTGATTGGTCGTTTATTACATGACTCTAAAATGATTTATGAGGATCAATTGGAGAGCATTGCTAAGGAAAGCAAAAAAACGGGCAGTAATGGCGGAGACATAGACCTGGCCTTGTTAGTAGATGGCTTGCAGAGCGAGCGTGAGCAAGGCATTACTATTGATGTGGCGTACCGTTACTTTTCCACCGAAAAAAGAAAATTTATAATTGCCGATACACCAGGGCATGAGCAGTATACTCGTAATATGGCAACAGGTGCGTCTACAGCAGGTTTAGCAATAATCCTCGTAGATGCCTTTCAAGGTTTGCAAACTCAAACTCGACGACATTCCTATCTTGTTAAGTTGTTAGGCATTAAACATGTCATTGTTGCGATAAATAAAATGGATATGGTTAATTTTTCACAAGCACGATTTGAAGATATCCGAAAGGAGTATTTAGCTTTTGCTGAAGAATTGGCATTGGGTGATGTGCAAATTATTCCAATATCTGCGCTTAAGGGCGACAATGTTGTGGATAAGAGCATGCACATGGAATGGTATGCTGGTGAGCCATTAATGCATTTATTAGATAACATAGAGCTGACCGATGAGTTTGATAGTGTTGATTTCAATTTCCCCGTTCAATACGTTAACCGACCGAACCAAGATTTTCGCGGTTTTTCTGGCACAATTGCCTGTGGTCAGGTTTCCGTAGGTGACAAAATCTCGGTGTTTCCATCAGAAAAAACCAGCACTGTGAAGTCCATTGTGACTTATGATGGTGAGTTGAAAGACGCTGAAAGCGGCATGGCGGTTACACTAACCCTGAATGAGGAAATTGATATTAGTCGCGGTGATGTTATTGTGAAGTCAGATGCCGACACTAAAACAGGAAATACTTTCGATGTTGAGTTGGTGTGGATGAGTGAAGAGCCATTAACTTTACATAATCAATTTTACATCAAGCGAGGGACCTCAGCAGTAGTCGGTAATTTTGATAAGTTATATTATAAAGTTGATGTTAATTCTTTTGAAAAAAATACTGTAACATCATTGTCTCTAAATGAGATCGGGCTTGCCAGGCTGAGTTTGACAGAGTCATTAGTCTATGAGCTGTATGAAACGAACCGAGAAATGGGTGGTTTTATTGTGATTGATCGCATTACCAATAACACTGTGGCCGCAGGAATGATAACAGGTATAAGCGATGAACGAGAATTGATAAAACCGAACAAAGCATCAAACCACGAAATAGAGTTAAATGCGTTTATTCGAAAACATTATCCACATTGGGGCTGCAAGGAAATTACATGACTTTTTCTATTTTAAATTAGTAGGAATCTACGCAACATCAAAAATATATGGGTCTTCAGAAAAAACAATGGGTAAATAATTAGTCAAATAAGGACAGTTGAATCACATTGAGCCTCGATGCATGATGGTAGTTGCGAAACAATCCATCACAAAAAAGAAGCCCAATGCGAATA
>Ga0316207_10001211_pt1 | contig 33085 bp, 26 predicted proteins | sample 6weekpyrite_MG_FD_204943 | JGI IMG/M metagenome (GOLD analysis project Ga0316207, IMG submission 204943) | Microbial mat bacterial communities from mineral coupon in-situ incubated in ocean water Damariscotta River, Maine, United States -... | ecosystem: Environmental > Aquatic > Marine >...
GGGTATTTATAGCCCGGCCCGGTCCTGTCACCAGTCGCCTTTGGCTGGTTAGATAGCAGGCCCGTCGCTCAATATTGCGGAGATATTTACGTTATGAATGCAATTAGAGTTACGCAGCCTGAGTGGTATATCCGCCTGTTTCCTTTCCTGTTCTGGCGCAAGATGGTGACGGCGCGCAATCTGAAAAGTGACTTTATTGCCGGTCTGACCGGGGCTATTGTTGTCCTGCCTCAGGGCGTGGCTTTTGCCACCATTGCCGGTATGCCACCGGAATACGGGCTTTATGCGGGCATGGTGCCGGCGGTAATCGCAGCGCTGTTCGGATCTTCTCATCATCTGGTCTCAGGCCCGACCACGGCGGCGTCTATCGTGCTGTTTTCTGCACTGAGTGTGTATGCCGAGCCGGGTTCAGCTGAATATGTCGCTCTGGCGCTGACCATGACCTTTATGGTGGGGCTGTTTGAGCTGGGTCTGGGGCTGGCGCGCATGGGCGCGATTGTTAATTTCATTTCTCATTCGGTGATCGTTGGTTTTACCGCCGGGGCGGCGATCCTGATCGCCAGCAAGCAGCTGAAGAACTTTTTTGGCATCGAGATGCCGCGCGGCGCCCACCTGCCGGAGATTTTACATACGTTCTGGCAGCAGATTGGCGATATCAACCCTTATATTACCGCGGTGGCGGTGATTACCCTGCTGTCCGGGATAGCGGTGAAACGCTGGATTCCGAAAATACCCTATCTGATCGGATCGATGGTGGTAGGCAGTCTGGCTGCGCTGGCGCTGAATCGCATGTACGGGGTAGAGGTAACCGGCATCACATCGCTGGGCGCGCTGCCCGCCACCCTGCCACCATTGTCAGCCCCGGGTTTTTCGCTGGATACGATTAAGCACCTGTCCACTTCGGCGCTGGCGGTGACTCTGTTTGCGCTTACCGAGGCGGTTTCCATTGGCCGCTCGCTGGCTATGCGCAGTGGCCAGCGCATCGATGGTAACCAGGAGTTCATCGGCCAGGGGCTGTCCAATCTCGCCGGCAGTTTTTTCTCAGGTTATGTGGCAACCGGTTCGTTCAACCGCAGTGGCCTGAATTACCAGGCCGGGGCGAAGACGCCGCTGGCGGCGGTTTTTGCCGGTTCGTTATTGATGGTGATTGTGCTGCTGGTCGGCCCGCTGGCGGCGTATCTGCCGAACGCGGCGATGGCCGGGATTCTATTTCTGGTGGCCTGGGGTCTGATTGATTTCCATGAAATCAGGCATGTGCTCAAGAGCAGCAGGCGCGAGACCGGAATTCTTGCTGTGACCTTCTTCGGTGCCCTGTTCCTGGAACTGGAACTGGCGATTTTCGCCGGCGTGATGTTGTCACTGGTGCTGTATCTGATGCGGGTGGCCAAGCCGCGCATTGTCACTCGCACCCCGGACCCGCGTCTGCCCAAGCAGGCTTTTTCCAGTGATCCGGAGCTGCCCCAGTGTCCGCAATTGCGTCTGCTGCGCATCGATGGTTCGCTGTTCTTTGGCTCCGTGAGTCATGTGCAGGAAGTATTTGCCGAGATCGAAGCTCGGAGTCCAGAGCAGAAGCATCTGGCGATTGTCTGCCAGGGAATAAACTTTGCCGATATCCAGGGGGGTGATACGCTGGCCAGAGAAGCACAGGCGCGTCAGGCGCGGGGCGGCGGTCTGTATCTGATTAATATCAAGCAGGGTCTGTGGGACTCGCTGGAGAAATGCGGTGCACTGGACATTATTGGTGCGAATCATGTATTCCAGTCGAAACGGGCTGCGATTACCGGCATCTATAACAAGCTGGATCACGATATTTGCAAGACCTGTACGAAGCGTATATTCCATGAGTGCAAAAAGCACTAACAACCCGCATCCGGAGGCAGCATGTATATTCTGATCATTGAAGATAATCCGGATCTGGTGGCCAATCTCTATGATTACCTGGAGTTGCAGGGCTACGTGGTGGATGCGGCCTATGACGCCAAAAGCGGGCTGCAGTTTGCGTTGGAGAACGATTACGATGCGATCGTGCTGGATCTGATGCTGCCGGGCATGGACGGGCTGGAGGTGTGTTCGCGGCTGCGCGATGCAGGACGTGATTTGCCGATCCTGATGCTCACCGCAAGAGACACACTGGAGGACAAGCTTGAAGGCTTTGCCCACGGCGCGGATGATTACATGATCAAGCCTTTCGCCATGCAGGAACTGGATGTGCGGTTGCAGGCCATGGTGCGCCGCGCCCGCGGCGAGCAGTCGCGTGAGGTCATTCAGGTGTCGGATCTGTCGTTTGATCCGGCCAGCCTGCGGGTGGAGCGGGCTGGTCAGAGTATCAGCCTGCCGCCCATCCCACTGAAAATTCTCAGCCTGCTGTTGCGCCAGTCGCCACGGGTAATCCCGCGTAAGGAAATTGAGCGTCGTATCTGGGGCAATACCCGTCCTGACAGCGATGCCCTGCGCGCACATATGTCCGTGCTGCGCTCCGTTGTCGATCGTCCCTTTGAGCAGGCGCTGATTCGCACTGTGCATGGCATCGGTTACCAACTGGTGGCGCCGGATGAAGTTCAGGACTAGCCTTCGCTACCGGGTTGCCTTCGCCTTTGCCTTTCTCGGCACCCTGGTTAGTATGGTCATTGCCGGTGGCCTGTATGTGCTCATGCTGGATATGGAAGAGCGCCTGATTGCCGAGACCCTGTCTACCGAGCTGGAAGATTACATGGCGCGTTTCGCGCTTGATCCCGACACCCCACCGCCCAACAGCACCGCCCTGCACAGTTTTGTCATTGGCGCCGGTCCCGGCGAAAGTCCCGAGATTCTACGGCAGTTGCAGCCGGGTCTGCAGCAGGTTCAGATCAAAAACAAAAACTACTTTGCCGAAGTGCGCGAGCAGGCCGGGCGGCGCTTTGTGGTGCTCTATGAAGATACACGCATACGCCAGCGTGAACGGCAGTTTCGTTTTTACCTGATAGCCGGGGTGATGAGCATGATCGGTTTTTCCGCCCTGCTGGGTTTCTGGCTGGCCGGACGGGTGATCTCCCCTGTGGTTGAACTGGCGCGGCGAGTTAGCGGCCTGCGCCCCAAGGCAAGTTTGACCCCGCTGGCCGAGGATTTCCCTGAAGATGAAGTGGGCGAGCTGGCGCGGGATTTTGATGATTACCTTGAGCGGCTGTCCGAGTTCATTAAACGTGAGCGTGCGTTTACTTCGGATGTCAGTCATGAGTTGCGTACCCCGCTGGCGGTCATCAAGGGCGCTGCGGAAGTGCTGCTGGCCGATAGTCAGATGGACGCGGCGCGGCGCAAGCGGGTGGAACGGATCGCACGCGCAGTGGAAGAAGCGACCGAACTGAGTTCGGCGCTGCTGTTGCTGGCGCGGGAGCGGGAAGATCATCTGGCCTCCTCGGCCTGTGAGCTAGGGGAGATTATCGCCCAGGTTCTGCAAAATCATCATTACTTGCTGGAGCACAAGCCGGTGGAGGTCAGGTTCGAGATCCACGAGCAGCCACAGCTCCAGGTGGAATGCAGCCTGCTGCGGGTGGTGCTGGCCAACCTGGTGCGCAACGCCTTTTCCTATATTGAAAAGGGCCATGTGCAGGTCAGCCTGGAAAGCCGCTATGTGGAAATCGAAGACACCGGCGTAGGAATTTCACATGCCAGCCTGGAGCGGGTGTTTGAACCCTATTACAGCGCTCAGCCGGGCGGCGAAGGCATTGGCCTGTCTCTGGTCAGGCGCATTTGCCAGCGCTACGACTGGAACATTGAGATCGACAGCAGCGAAGGTCAGGGCACCCGTATTCGGCTGTATTTTTCCTGAGTCGCATATGGCTAAATGGACTTGATGGGTTTCACTTCGTTCTACCCATCCTACCTGTTTTTGAGCTTGCGTAGGATGGGTAGAACGAAGTGAAACCCATCAATACAAACTTGTTAGAACAGCAGGATAATTTTCCTTGTTTTCCTGGGAGTCGTTGTGTGGGCAGGCGTAGCAAGACAGTAATCCAGATCACCGGTTTTCTGTGCATGACGTTCAGTTTGACGATGCTGGCGCCGTTACTGGTGTCGCTCTGGTATGACGATGGTGAAGCCGAGCGCCTGCTGATTTATTTTGTCGTCATGCTGGTCAGTGGCTTTCTGCTCTGGCTGCCTTTTCGCAAGCGGCGTTATGAGTTACGCCGGCGCGATGGTTTCTTTATTGTTGTCATTTTCTGGATGTTGCTGAGCCTGCTTGGGCTGGCGCCCTTCGTCTACGGGCTTAATCTTTCCTTTGTCGATGCGCTGTTTGAATCGGTGTCCGGTCTGACTACCACCGGGGCGACGGTGATTTCCGGGCTCGATGATCTGCCGCCCTCGATGCTTTTTTATCGCCAGGAACTGCAATGGTTTGGCGGCATGGGCCTGATCGTGCTGGCGGTGGCGGTGATGCCCATGCTCGGCATCGGCGGCATGTCGGTGTACCGGGCGGAAGCGCCGGGACCGATGAAAGAAGAAAAAATGACGCCCCGGCTGGCATCGACCGCGCGTTCCCTATGGGCGCTGTATCTGGGCCTGACGCTGGCCTGTGCGCTGGCTTACTGGTATGCCGGGATGTCGCCTTTCGATGCGATCAGCCATAGTCTGGCGACTGTTTCTACCGGCGGCTTTTCCACGCACGACGCCAGTCTGGCCTGGTTTAACAGTCCTGCAATAGAGATGGTGGCAGTGGTCTTCATGCTGCTGGGGGCGATCAATTTCAGTGTGCATTTCCTTGCCTGGCGGCACATGAGCCTGTGGAACTATTTCCGTGACACGGAGGTGCGAGCGTTTCTGTTGCTGGTGCTGGGAATGATCGTTGTGACCAGCCTGAGCCTGTGGCTGTCGGGGCAAATGCCGGATCTGCTATTTGCTGCACGGGAGGCGACCTTTGAAGTGGTTTCGGTGATCACCAGCACGGGTTTCGGGCTGGACGATTTTTCACTCTGGCCGACGTTTTTGCCTGCGCTACTGATATTTAGCAGTTTTATCGGTGGCTGCGGCGGTTCCACGGCCGGGGGCATGAAGGTCATGCGCGTCATGTTGCTGGCCCGACTGGGCTACCGGGAACTGAAGCTGCTGATACATTCACGAGGCATTTTTCCGATCAAGATAGGGGGGCGCCGGGTGAGAGAAAGCACGCTGCAGGCGGTCTGGGGATTTTTCGCGGTTTATGCGTTGACCTTTGTGGTGCTGATGTTGCTGATGATGATGTGCGGGCTGGATCAATTATCCGCTTTTTCTGCGGTTGCCACCTGTATGAACAATCTTGGTCCCGGTCTGGGAGAGGTATCGCAGACTTTCGCCCATGTCAGCAGCGGCGCCAAACTGGTGGCCGTAGTGGCGATGCTGATCGGCCGCCTGGAGATCTTCACGGTGCTGGTGTTGCTGCACCCGGCCTTCTGGCGCAGCTAAAATCAGTGAACCGGATCTGGAACGGAATAGTCAGTCCTTATCCATAAAGGTTTGTGTTAAACGCAGTCCAGGGTGGACACGATTTTTGTGCCCACGCGGAATACTGGCCCGAATAGCCAGGAAACAGAGCGAGATAGAGACAGACTGCGCCTGAAAACTTGATTTATCTTTGCAAACTCTTAACATACGTTCGTTTAACATTAACGTCTGTACAGAATTATCTCGTCAGGTATCGCAAAATCTCCACCGAGACGAGTTTCTTGTAGTACTTTACCGGTTTTATCAAAAAAAAATACCAGGAGTATCTCTTGAGCAGCCAAACCCTGAAACGCCTGATCGCGGCCGTTATTTTTATCATTATGGGTGTTTTTACCGCCAATGCTGTGCCCAACGTTGAAATTGCCTGGGTCACTGCCCTTCTTTTGCTGACGATTTACCTGTTTGTATTTGAGATTGTGGGCGTGGACGTGGCGGCCATCAGCATCATGGTGTTGCTTGGGGTAACCTCGCTACTGGCGCCGCTGATGGGGCTGGAAGCGGGTCTGGTCGATACCCGACACCTGTTTGACGGTTTCGCCAGTAACGCGGTGATGTCCATTATTGCGGTAATGATCATCGGCGCCGGTCTGGATCGAACCGGGATCATGGGCAAGGTGGCCGCCTTTATTCTCAAGTCAGGCGGCACGTCTGAAAAACGTATTATTCCGATTATTTCCAGCACTGTCGCCATCATATCCTCGTTCATGCAGAACGTGGGCGCAGCAGCGTTGTTTTTACCGGTGGTCAGTCGTATCTCGGCGCGCTCCGGCCTGCCCATGTCGCGTCTGCTCATGCCCATGGGTTTCTGCGCTATCCTCGGTGGCACGGTGACGATGGTGGGTTCCAGCCCGCTGATTCTGCTCAATGATCTGATCCTGACGTCCAACAGGGCCCTGCCGGTGGACCAGCAGATGGAGACCTGGGGGCTGTTTTCCGTGACCCCGATCGGTCTGGTGCTGGTGGCTACCGGCATTCTCTACTTTATTATTGCCGGACGTTTTGTACTGCCCTCACAGGCCAAGGAAGACGGTGCGACTGCAACCCATACCATGAGTTATTTCCGTGATGTCTACGGTATCGATTACGATTTGTTTGAAGTAGAGGTGCCGAGCGACAGTCCGTTAATAGGCAAGCTGCTGGATGATATTGAACACGATGAGCGTATTCGCGTTATTGCCGCTCTGCGTGGCAGCGACGATCTGCGTATCGGTCCCGGCGGGCTGTCGCGGGACGTGGGTATCGAAGGGGGTAGCGTACTTGGCATTCTCGCTACGCTGAATAATATCAAAAAATTTACTGAACACTACGGGCTGGTGTTACGTGACAATCTGGAAACCTTCTCTGAATCGCTGGCCGCGACCAAGGCCGGCATCGCTGAGGTGGTCATTCCGCCGGGTTCCAAGCTGATCGATAAAAGCGCGCGCGATGTGTGGATGCGCAAGACTTATGGTATCGCCATGGTGGCCATGCATCGTGTGGGTGAAACTCTGCGCGAGGGTGATGGTATCCGCGATATGCCGCTGCAGGCGGGCGATACCCTGGTCGTGCATACCACCTGGGATGCACTCTCGCGGCTGGAGAAGGATCGCAACTTTGTGGTGGTTACCACTGAATATCCACATGAAGATCTACGCCCGCACAAGATAGGCTACGCTCTGTTGTTCTTTAGCATTGCGCTTTGCATGGTGCTGTTTACTGATCTGCGTCTGTCGGTGGCGCTGCTCACCGGCGCCATGGGCATGGTGATCTCGGGCGTGCTGACGATTGACGAAGCCTATGAAGCCGTGAGCTGGAAAACCGTCTTTCTGCTGGCCTCATTGATCCCGCTTGGACTGGCGGTGGAAACCAGTGGTACTGCGAAGTGGATTGCCGAGCAGGTGGTCGTGCTGGTAGGTGGCGCTGAACCCTGGGTGATTCAGGCTTCTATTGCCGCGCTGGCGACCTTCTTCACTCTGGTCATGTCCAATGTTGGTGCGACCGTGCTGCTGGTTCCGCTGGCGGTGAATGTCGCCATCCAGGTGGGTGCAAATCCGGCGATCTACGCCTTGACCGTGGCCATTGCCACCTCCAATTCTTTCCTCATTCCCACCCATCAGGTTAACGCCCTGATTATGGGCCCGGGCGGTTATCGCGTGCCGGACTTCATGCGCGCGGGTGGCATTATGACCGTGCTGTTCCTGGTGGTGATGATGTTGATGATGGGGCTGGTTTTCTAGAAATTTTTCGAAAGGTTCACCGCGTAGGATGTGCTGAGTGAAACGAAGCGCATCGGTTGATTACAGACTCGATCGATGCGCTTCGTTTCACTCAGCGCATCCTACGCAGGCGCAAAAAAATATTTTATTAGGCAAACACCTGCCTGGCGTCGAACACCGGCCCATCTACGCAGACCCGTTTCATCGCGGGGCCATTGGCAGTTTGAACTTCGACGACACAACCGGCGCAACCACCTACGCCACAGGCCATGAACTCTTCCAGTGACACCTGTGCGGGCAGGTTATAGTCACGGGCCATCTGGGCGACGGCTTCGAGCATGGGGTGGGGGCCGCAGGAGAAAACTTCCACTTCACTGCGCGCCTCATCATTCAGGCTGTCCAGCCACAGGCGGGCCAGATCGGTGACATAGCCCTCATGACAGCCGGGATAGCTCTGGTTGCTGGTGAGCCGGGCGGGGATCTGCCAGTCTTCCAGTAATGGCATTGTAGCGATGACGCCATCAGGCAGGCCGGGGATCAGGATTTCTGAAGGCCGGCTGGTGAAGGGGAAGGGGACTTCCGAGCCCAGAATCACAAAAGGGGAATACATTTTTTTTTGCTGGCGCGCAGCGTCGGCGAGAAAAATCATCGGCGGCATGCCGACGCCACCGCCAATCAGCAGCGGCCGCGAACGCTCGGGATGCAGCTCGAAAGGCGTGCCAATCGGCCCCATCAGATTCAGTTCCTCACCTTCCTGACGTTGTGACAGCAGTCGGGTGCCCTGACCAAATACTTTGTATAGCAGTTCTATTTCACCGGCATTGGCATCTACGCGCATGATGGAGATAGGGCGGCGCAGAGGACGTTGTGGATCGCAGGTGAGGTGTACAAAACTGCCGGGCAGGGCGTGGCGGGCAACGTGCGGTGCATGCAGACGTAGAATGTGCTGATCGCCTTCGCAATGCACATGCTTCAGGATCTCGGCATCTTCAACAAAAATAGTATCGCGCTGGGATTTCATCTGGGGTGAAGTATATCAGATTAGAATGCCATTGTTTGCCTCATGCCGGCTGCAGGCTAAATAGCTGTTCCAAATTCCTGTCCACTATACAGATTACGTTCGTGGTGAGCCCTTCGGCTTCGCTCAGGAGAGCCTTGTCGAACCATGACTCAAAGCCTGAAATAGCAATATTTAATGCTGTTCACCCTTCGACAGGCTCAGGGCGAACGGTTTTACTGGACAGGAATTAGGAACAGTTATTTAGAAGGCGAACCTGCAGGTAAACGGGATGCGCCTTGTTTTATTCAGCGCATCCCGTTTTTTTCAGGCGGCGCAGGCCTCGTCTGCCTGTGGCTGCAGATGATTCTGTGCGCTGACAAGCTTGTTCATCATGCGCAGGTTTCTGTCGCTCAGATGGCAGGCGGCATCCACCCAGATGTCGGCAATCCCGGCCAGCTCTTCATAGGTAATGGGATCATAAAACTGGCGTACGCGTTCAATCGCCTGCAGACCGTTGCAGTTACGCCGATGCTGTCGAATATATTTTTTAACCGCTTCGTGGCCACAGCCATCTTCGGCCAGCACATCCACAACACCCATTTCATAAAGTTCATCGGCGCGATAGAGTTTGCCGCTGGTGATCAGACGTTCAGCCAGTCGTGGTCCGATGCGCCGGGCCAGCAGGCTGTAGGCGCCCATGCCCGGAAACAGATTGAACAGAATTTCAGGCAGTCCCAGTTCGGCCGAACGCTCGGCAATCAGTATCGAGCTGGACAGCGCAGCTTCAAAGCCACCGCCCAGTGCGCTGCCCTGCACCAGCGAAATAGTGGTAATGGATAACTGCGGGCAGATGTTGTGATAAAGCACGCCAATACAGGCGCGGGCATAAGCATGCAGACCGTCACGATCCCTGTTTTTAATCAGGCGCTGAAAAAGTTCCAGATCCCCGCCCAGATTAAAGACGCCGGGTGTTCTCGAAGCCAGCACCATATAGGCAATGTGACTGTCATGACCGGGGTTGGCCTGAGCGTTGGATTCAGTCACGGAATTTTGCAGTAGATGGATACTGTCAAGCAGGTCGGCATTGAAACAGGGGCGGGGCTGGGGGTTCATGTAATACCAGAGCGCCTCCTGTTGTTCACAGTATTCGATTTCCAGTTGCGGGTAAGGGTAGAGCGAGTTGAAGTCAGTATCAGTCAGGTTATTCATTATAAATTCTCCGTAAGCATAGGTTAAAACAATAACGTGCATGTTAAGTTTAGTGTTGATGCTTTACGGAGAGGTCATCAGGGTCACGCAAATGCGGGGGTTTGACGGCCTATAAGGTTAAGAATTGTTAAATCAAGGTTAAGAATTGTTAAATGGGGAACATGTTAATATTCTGACCTGCGGGTAAACGATTATTGCCGGTAAACAACGCAACCGTTGAGAAGGGTATGCGTTACTTTACCCTTGAGTTCCCAGTCGGCGAAAGGAGAGTTTTTCCCGGCGCTGATAAAGTTTTCCGGAGTAACGGTCCAGTGCTGTTGCGGATCAAAAATGCAGATATCGGCATGACTGCCGGCGCCAAGGTGACCGCGGTTGAGTCCCAGTATGCGGGCGGGTTCAGAGGTCAGTTTTGCAATAAGGTTCGGCAGGGATAGAAGGCCGTCATCCACCAGTCGCAGAGACAGGGGCAGCAGGGTTTCCAATGCCGAAATCCCTGGTTCGGTTTCGGCGAAAGGCGCCAGTTTGGCATCGGCGTCATGGGGTTGATGGTCAGAGCAAATGGTGCTGATGCAGCCGTTGCGGAGACCGATGCGCAGTGCATCCCGATCACGCTGGCTACGCAGGGGCGGAAGCACGTGACACTGGCTGTTGAAATAACCGACATCCATATCAGTAAGGTGGAGCTGGTGGGCGGCTACGTCCATGCTTACCGGCAGGCCGTCATGCTGCGCGCGGGCAATCATCTGCACGGAATGGGCGCAGGATAACTGGCAGAAGTGGGCGCGTACGCCGGTTTGTTCGATGAGCATAAGTTCACGCGCCACCGCCACGGTTTCTGCAGACTCGGGAATACCGGCCAGTCCCAGCCGGGTGCTGATGCCGCCTTCATGTACACAGCCCTGACCCGAGAGGCCGGGATCATCGGCATGCAGGAAAATCGTCAGGCCACAGCTGGCGGCGTATTCCATCGCCCGGCGCATGATCAGGGTATTCTTGACTGGCCGACGGGCATTACTGACGCCGACACAACCGCCATCCTGTTGCAGTTTGGCCATCTCGGCCAACTGTTCGCCTTTTAATTGCTGGGTCAGGGCGCCGAGGGTCACGACCCGGGCAAAGCCGGCAGCCTCGGCTTTTTGATGGATTAATTCAGACACGGCTGTGGTGTCGATGATGGGATCGGTATCCGGCGGTACGCAGAGGGTGGTAATGCCACCGGCTGCGGCGGCGCGGGTTTCCGAGGCGATGTCGCCCCTGTGTTCGGCGCCGGGTTCGCACAGGTGGGCGGCGAGATCGATCAGGCCGGGGCAGACAATTTGTTCACGAGCATCGATAATTTCATCGGCCTGGAATTCTGTGGGGATATCGCCGCAGGCAAGGATGCGTCCATCAGCGATAGCAATATCAACCTGTCCATCGATCTCATTGGCGGGGTCAATCAGGCGCCCGTTTGTAATTAGAAGACGCATTACTCGCTATCCACGCTGTTGCCTCGTCCCAGAATCAGGGACATGACCGCCATGCGTACAGCAAGGCCGTTGGTGACCTGTTCAAGGATGACCGATTGTGGGCCATCTGCCACGGTCGAGTCGATTTCCACGCCGCGGTTGATGGGGCCGGGATGCATGACGATGGCATCGTTTTTGGCCAGGGCCAGTTTTTCCGGGGTCAGGCCATAGCTGTTGAAATATTCGTCTTCGCTGGGCAGCAGTGCGCCTTCCATGCGTTCGCGTTGCAGGCGCAGGGTGATTACCACATCCACATCACGCAGGCCCTGCTCCATCTGATGGAACACATGTACGCCCAGATGTTCGGCCTGCGGGGGGATCAGGGTGTGCGGGCCGATCACGCGCACATCGGGTACGCCAAGGATGTTGAGCGCATGGATCTGGGAACGCGCTACTCGCGAGTGCATGATGTCACCGATGATGGCCACGCGCAGGGCGGTGAAATCCGGCTTGTGCCGACGGATGGTGAACATGTCGAGCATGGCCTGAGTAGGGTGGGCATGGCTGCCATCGCCGGCATTGATCACGCTGATGTGGGGCGCAACGTGTTCAGCGATAAAATGCGCCGCGCCGCTTTGCATATGGCGAACGATGAACATGTCGCAGTGCATGGCTTCCAGGTTACGCAGCATGTCGAGCAGGCTTTCGCCCTTTTTCGTGGCCGAGGTCTGGATGTTGATGTTGATAACATCCGCCGACAGGCGCTTGGCCGCCAGTTCAAACGTAGTCCGGGTGCGGGTGCTGGCTTCGAAGAACAGGTTGGCGATGGTTTTGCCGCGCAGCAGGGGGGCTTTTTTTACCGGCTTGTTGATGACCGAGGCAAAGTTTTCGGCATGATCGAGGATTCCGGTCAGAGTCTGGCGTGAGAGTCCCTCGGTGGTGAGGAAGTGGCGCAGGCGGCCCTGACTGTCGAACTGGATATTCTGACGCATCATGTACCGGTTTTTTCCTCTGGGGTTTGAATCTGTAAAGCCAGCGGTTCGGGACCGGTGAGTTTGACATGCTCGTCGGCGCCGAGATCCATGTGCATGCCACGCACATCAGCACAGATGGGCAGTTCCTGACCGCTACGCTGCACCAACACTGCCAGCTTTACCGAGGCCGGACGGCCGTAATCAAAAATTTCGTTCAGGGCGGCGCGGATGGTGCGTCCGGTGTGCAGCACATCGTCCACCAGGATGATATGCCGATCTTCGATATTAAAATCCAGTTGCGAAGGCTCGACCTGGGGGTGCATGCCGATGCGGGTGAAATCATCGCGGTAGAAGCTGATGTTGAGCGTACCCAGGGGAATGTCGTTTTGCAGTCGCTTAAGCAGGGCCTGCGCCACCCAGACACCACCGGTGTGGATGCCGATCATGAGTGGATCGTGAATCTGGTTTGCCTGCAGGGACTGGGTCAGATCGTCAGCCATGCTATCCAGCAGGGCGTCAACGTCGTGGCTTTGAGTCATTTAATCCGCACCCCTGTGTGCCTGTGTATCCAGCCAGCTTTGTAAAATCAACTGGGCGGCGATGTGGTCATTATACTGCGGCGCGTTTTTTTTTGCCCGTGGCGCCTGTTTTTCGCGCAGCAGCATGTTCGCTTCCAGTGAGCTGTAGCGTTCATCCATCATTTCAACCGGCAGATTGTACCGCCCTTTGAGTTGATTACCAAAGCGCCGCGCCGCCTTGCTCATATCCTGCTCGGCGCCATCTTCCTGCAACGGCAAACCCACCACCAGCAGATCGGGTTGCCATTCCTCGATCAGCCGGCTGATGCCAGCCCAGTCCGGCTTCCGGTTTTTACCGGGCAGAGTAAGCAGGGGAGTGACGGTATGAGTGACTTCCTGGCCGACGGCGATGCCAATACGATTTCTGCCAAAGTCGAAACCAAGCAGGGTGCGGCTCACGCATGCCCCACATCAGAGGAGAGCAGAGACAGTTCGACGCCCAGCAGTCGCGCCGCCGCGCTCCAGCGTTCGTCCACCGGGGTATCGAAGATAATGCGCTTGTTGGCCGGGCCGTTGAGCCAGCTGTTGGCGGCCAGTTCTTCTTCCAGTTGACCCGCACCCCAGCCGGCGTAGCCCAGCGTGATCAGAAATTTTTCCGGTCCCAGGCCGTGGGCAATGGCTTCGATGATGTCCTGGGAAACGGTCATCGCCAGATCCTTGCTGATTTCCATCGTGCTGTCCCATTCACCCAGCGGTGTATGCAGGACAAAGCCCTGCTCGGGTTGCACCGGGCCGCCATGGTAAATGGGGACGTTGGCCATCTCCGGCTCGCCGAGATCAATGCCAAGCTGGGCGGTCAGATCACCGAGATTCATCGGCGTTGGGCGGTTGATCAGCAGGCCCATGGCACCTTCCGGGTTGTGTTCACAGAGAAAGGTAACGGTATGCGAGAAATTCGGATCCTGCAGACCCGGCATGGCGATCAGAAACTGGTTGCTTAATTGCGAAATAAAGCCCATGAACCGAAGTATTATCAATACAGGAGGAAGATACAAGGTACAGGAGAAAAGATACAGGGATAAAAACAGTTATGCAGGTTGGCGCTGAGCAACGCGAAGCCCAACAGGCCTTTCATCAGCCGGTTAATTGTTGGGCTTCGCGTTGCTCAGCGCCAACCTACGAATGCCCTTTAGCCGTGACCGAATACCTGCAAAATAAATTGTTGCTACTGCATCCCGGTCGTCAGGCCGTTGCCACTTTTGAAATACCAGACCCTGGGAATATGCAGCACGTCGGTATCCTTGAGGATCTCTTCACTCAGGGGCGGGAAAGGCGCGGCCAGACGGACAATGCGTTTGGCCGCCTCGTCCAGCACCGTGTGGCCGGAGGACTGGATGATTTTCATGTTATTAATACTGCCGTCGGGGTTAATCGCAACGTCGAGCAGCAGGCTGCCATTGATGTTATGGCGCAGGGCTTCTTCGGGATAATTGAGGTTGCCAAAGCGCTCCACCTTGGCGCGCCAGGCATCCAGATAACTGGCGAAACGGTATTCCTTTGCATTAGCGCCACGCACATAGGTGCGCCGGGGCATGACCTGGAAGGTCTTTTTCATGCGCTTGATTTCGGCGCTCATGCGCGCGATTTTCTGGCGGCTGCGCTCCAGTAGTTGTGCGGCGCTAAGTGGCTGGAGCAGTTCAGGCAGTGGATCCTGCTGCGGCTTACTGGGTGTTTTATCTTTCGCCCGGTTGGCTGTCATGATCTCCTGTTGCGCCTGTTCAGGTCGGCTCAGCGGTGGGGCAACGGCCTGCTCACTGGCCGGTGCGAAGCCGTCATCCTGGGTGGGCGTCGGATTGGAAAAGGGGCTTTGATCGCGGGTTTTTTCCTCAACGTTGCCACCGCCTTTCTGGTTCGCCTGGGCAAGATAATCCGCATCTTCCGGCGCTTCATCAGAATGATTGCGCACCAGGGTGATTTCCATGGTCGTCAGCGGCGGCATGCTATCGTCGGCAAGATCAAAACTGATCCCCAGGATCACAATGGCATGAAAGGCCAGGGCGAAAAACAGCGTCATGCCCAGGCGATCAGAAGAAGAAATGGGGGAAGAGTGAACAGCGCTGGTCACGGGGTTTTATTTACCACGTAGTTCAATAATGATCGGCTGATTATACCGTTGATGATGCCGAGCAGCACGGCAAAAGTTAACAAAACCGGAAACAGTCGCCAGAGCCCGGGATGGGGAATAAACAAAAGATACGCAGTCATAAACTGGGCGCTGATGTGGGCGATGGAGGCAAGCAGGCTGTAGCCCACCGGGCCAAACCCTCGTCCCGGCAGCCGGGTTGCCGGCCATAGAATAAAGATGCTGGCCAGCGCGCCACTGAAACTCAGCATAAAGGTAGGCGAAAGAAAGGTGCCCAGTACCAGCGAACCCACCAGCACTCGCAGGATGCTGACCCAGGCCGCCGTGCGCCAGCCAAACTGACAGAGCACGGTGATGGTAATGATATTCGCCAGCCCCGGCTTGAGTCCCGGGATCGGACTCGGCAGACTGCTTTCCAGCACATGAATGCTCACCGCCAGCGCCGTAAGCCAGGCGATGCGGCTGTCTTCGAGGGTGCTTTTTAGCGTGATTTTCAAATGTGTATCCCGAATGACCGCAAGCGGTAATCAAAAATTAATACTGTCAAACTCACCCTGACCCATGATCTCAATACTTATTCGATTAGGCAGGCAGGCGTTGAAGTCGCCGCTGTGGCTGAGCCAGCCTTTGTGGATGCAGACCTTGCCGGTGCAGGGGGAGTCGATGAAGCGTATTTTGCCGTTTTCAATTTGCAGCCGACTTACGCCTAGCGCGCCATCGATACTGATTTCCTGATCCTTGTTTAACGCCAGTTCCCGCACCAGGGTTTCGTCGCGCATGATGCGAACCGTTGTCCCAGCGCTGGTTGGTTGCCAGTAATGCAGGTAGATGAAGGGCAGGGCGAGGACTGCAATTAGCAACAGGACAATATCGGCGCGTGTCATCAGGGTTCGACGATGATCGGTTTGTGGTCAATTTCAGTCAGGGCGATGCGTTTGGCCATGGCCGGGGTCATGATGATCTGGCCGTCTTTATCCACCAGCATCACGTAACGCAGCTGCATTTTTCTGGCGATGGCCTGCCAGCCGCTCGGGCCAGCGACGAACAGGGCGGTGGCGGCGGCATCGGCGGTGGCGGCATTGGTGTGGATCACGGTCACCGAGGTGGTCTGATCGGCCGGGTAGCCGGTGCGGGGATCGATGATATGGTGATAACGGCGGCCCTGATAGATATAGAAACGTTCGTAGTCGCCGGAAGTAAATACGCTTTCGCCATCGTTGACGTCCAGTGCAGCCAGTACGCCACCCTGCTTGCGCGGGTGGCGAATGCCAATGCGCCAGGGGCGATCGCCGTGGTTGCCGATAACCTTGAGATCGCCCCCGGCATTGATGATGGCGTTGTGAATGCCCTGGCGGCGCAGGTAATCGATTACCCGGTCGATGGCAAAACCCTTGGCCATGGCGCCGAAGTCCAGTTGCACGGCCGGGTTGCGGCTGCGTATGCGCAGGCCATCGAACTCGATATCTGACATGCGTGGATGCTGGGCCAGCAGTTTCTCGATGGCCTCTTTTGTCGGCGGCGGGCCAGTGGGTGGTTCGTCCTGGTGATAGCCCCAGAGCGCGATCAGCCGGCCGATGGCCGGGTTGAACAGGTTATCTGTGATGCGGGCGAGGTCACGGCCTTTTTCTATCAGGGGCAGCACTGAGACATTGACGGAGAACCAGCCGCCGGTGGCGAGTAAGACGTTGGTGCGTCCCAATGGGCTCCGTTTCCAGGGATGCCAGAGAAAGTGCATAAGTTCCAGATCCTGGCGGATTTGTTCAAAGCTTTTTTGCGCCTGTTCTTCATCGACATCGCGCAGGGTGATATTGACCAGGGTGCCGAAGACCAGCAGGGTTCGTTTATATTCGCGCGGGGCCTGCTGGCAGCCGACGGCAAACAGGGCCAGGGCCAATATAAAAAATGGAAGCAACCGGTGGCGTAGATACATGGAAGGGGAGTTTAACGGTTTTGCAGTTTTTGTTCGATGCAATCCATCAGCGTGGCGCTGATATTAAGCTGGTAAAGCCTGTCCAGTTCGCGGATACAGGTCGGGCTGGTGACGTTGATCTCGGTCAGGTAATCCCCGATCACATCCAGGCCGACAAAAATCAGACCTTTTTCTTTTAGCATCGGTGCGACCTGGCTGCAGATCCAGTAGTCCCGTTCACTAAGTTCGACGCCCTTGCCGATGCCGCCAACGGCGAGGTTGCCCCGGGTTTCCCCATGTTGAGGTATGCGCGCCAGCGCGTAGGGCACGGGCTCACCGTCGATGAGCAAAATACGTCTGTCGCCCTGCGTGATCTCGGGGATAAATTTTTGCGCCATACAGAGACGTTGACCATGGTGGGTCAGGGTCTCGATGATGACGCCGATATTGGGACTGTCCTGCTGCAGGCGAAAAATCGAGGCGCCGCCCATGCCGTCCAGCGGCTTGAGGATGATGTCGCCGTGCTCGGCCAGAAAATCCCGTAGCGGCTGCGCCTGGGAGGAAACCAGCGTCGGTGCGGTGCATTCGGGAAAATAAGCGGTAAACAGCTTTTCATTGGCATCGCGCAGGCTTCGGGCGCGGTTGACCACCAGCAGCCCCTCGGCTTCGGCCAGCTCTAATAAATAGGTGCTGAAAATATAGTCCATGTCAAAGGGCGGATCCTTGCGCATCAGTACTACGTCCAGCTCGGCCAGGGGCCGGTTTTCCGCAGGCGCCAGCGCATACCAGTTATCAACAGCAGTTTCGGGATCAGCGCTCAGGCTCAGTTTGTGGGTGTTCGCCCAGGTCTGGTTTTGTCTCAGGGATAGATCCTGTTGCTCCATATAATAGAGTTCCCAGTCACGGCGCCGGGCTTCCAGCAACATGGCCAGAGTGCTGTCTTTTTTCAGGTTAATGGAGCCGATGGGATCCATGATGACGCCGAGCTTAATGGACAATGGGGTAAACCTTGTGTTTATTTAACATAATAACTACTTAAGAGTTGCGTGCCTGTCAAATTGTTACTAACGCCCACTCATAAACATGGACAATTAACGCAGAGAACGCAAAGGCGCAGAGACGCAAAGAAAAAAATTATTAATAATTGAGGAAACTCTGATTAATTCGTCATTCCGGACGTAGTGAAGCGGAGATCCGGAATCCATGTGTTACGTATCAGTGACTTACTGGATTCCGGCATTCGCCGGAATGACAATAATGTAATTAATCAGAGTTTCCTTAAAATTATACAATTTTTGTGTCTCTGCGTTTAATCCTGTGGGTTCAGGTTGTTCCTTCGACTAATACCCGTAGCCTAATAGGGTGGGCACGGTTTTTGTGCACCACAGGCACTTCCTTTGGTGTCGCCCACGCGGAATATTGTGCTGAATAGTTGCGACTTATATATTACACCAAATGAATGGCAGGATTTTTCCAGTCGGGCGGCGTATGTTCACGCGCTGCGGCCAGTAGCGCCAGGCGGGCGATGACGCCGTAGGCATAAAAGCGGTTGGGACCGGCGTCAGGGGATTTGTTGTAGTCCGGGACATTGCAGGTTTCGGCAAAGGCCAGCGGCTCGAAGTGCATGCCCGGCGCATTCAGGTTTTCATTGGCGCCGCGTCCCGTGTGTACGCGGTAGAAGCCACCGACGACAAAGTGATCCACCATATAGACCACCGGTTCAGCAACAGACTGTCCGTCGCCCCAGGTTTCGAAAGTGTAGATGCCTTCCTGGATAATGACGTCGGTCACCGCCTGACCGCCCTTGCTTTTGGCCATGCGAGTGCGCTGCTTGCGATTGAGTTCCCTGACTTCATCGCCGCTGTGGATGGTCATGATGCCCATGCCATAGGTGCCTGAATCCGCTTTAACGATGACGAAGGGCGGTTTGTCGATCTGGTATTCGTCATATTTTTTCTGTATATCCTTGAGCATGCGATCAACGTTACTGGCCAGGCAGTCCTCGCCCTCGCGCTTCATGAAGTCGAGTTTGCCGCAGTTGCAGAACATGGGGGTGATGAGCCAGGGATCGATGCCGATTAGCTCTGAAAATTCCTTCGTTGCCCGGTGATATTCTCTGAAATGGTCAGATTTTAGTCGGTTGCTCCAGCCCAGTTCCAGCGGTGGCAGGATCATTTGCTCCAGATTTTCCAGAATTTCAGGCCGACCGGAGGAAAGATCGTTGTTCAGCAGCACCAGACAGGGTTCATAATCGCCTATTTTTACCTTGTTGCCCTGCCGTTGGATGGGTTCCAGCAGCAGATTCCGACCAGAGGGGAGTTTTATGGCCAATTTTTCCTCAAGTTCAGGTAATAGTGATCCGATACGTATTTCAAACCCAGCTTTTGTAATGATTTCCTGCAGGGTGGCGATACTCTCGAGATAGTACTGGTTGCGGGTATGATTTTCCGGAATCAGCAGAATGCGCACCGCTTTGGGGCAAATTCGCTCCAGTACCGATTGCACCGCCTGGATGCTCAGGGTCATGAAAGCAGGATTAAGGTTGTTGAAACCGGCTGGAAACAGGTTGGTATCCACTGGCGCGAGCTTGAAGCCGGCGTTGCGCAGATCGACCGAGGCATAGAATGGCGCCGGTGTTTTCAGCCATTGCTTGCGGAACCAGCTTTCGATTTCAGCCTGGTATTCCAGTAGATGGGTTTCGATATCATGCAGAGGGCCGGACAGGGCGGTCGTCAGATGGGGAACTGCGTGGAGATGTTCAATACTCATGTCTAAATGTTTGTATCCATGACGATGGTGGATGCAGTGAAGACGGCCGGTAGTGTAATCGGGATTTTACCGGAGACTGTTTTGTCTTATGCAGGTATTACTCAGGTGTATGACTATGCCAGAGAATGCTGCTGGGGTAAATGTTCAGCGTCATCTGATTATAAATTAATCAGTTTTATGGGTTGAGCAACGACAGGGAAATAAATAGTGAATATAGATACTTATGGATCGTTTTTCAAAACTGTGTTAAATATTCTGTCGAAAAGAAGTCTGGTTTTACGATATTAAATTCGCAGTAATTTAGATAGAGACTTTCAAATGAAAAATGGGTGTTAGCAGTGTTAGCAGAGAAACAGATGGAAGATGTCTATCAGGGTTTAAAAGTGATGGTTATCGACGATAGCAAGACGATTCGTCGAACCGCCGAAACCCTTTTGAAAAAAGTGGGCTGTGATGTGGTAACTGCATCCGATGGTTTTGAGGCCCTGTCCAAAATTGCTGACAACCAGCCTGATATTATTTTTATCGATATCATGATGCCGCGCCTTGATGGTTATCAGACGACGGCATTGATTAAAAACAACAAGCGATACAGGAAAACGCCGGTAGTGATGTTATCCAGCAAAGACGGCCTGTTCGATCGGGCGCGTGGGCGGATTGTTGGTTCGGAGCAGTATCTGACCAAACCTTTCACCAAGGAAGAGCTGCTTGGCGCGATCAAGGATCTTGTTCTTGAATAAACGGGTTGCCAGTTTATTGTGTAGAGAAAATATTGCTGGTTTTGCCTGCGTTAGTGTGTGCTGGTAAAGCCTGGAGGAGATGTAATGGCGCGTATTTTAATTGTTGATGATTCACCGACTGAGGTTCATGTTCTTAAAACCATGCTCGAAAAGCATAGCCATGAAGTAGATTCTGTAGATAATGCAGAAGCTGGTATTGCACGGGCCAAAGAATCCATGCCTGATGTTGTTCTGATGGATGTCGTCATGCCGGGTATGAACGGTTTTCAGGCGACACGGGCAATTAACCGAGACCCGGCAACCCAGGCGATACCGGTCATCATTGTTACCACCAAGGATCAGGAAACTGATCGTGTCTGGGGTTTACGTCAGGGGGCCAGGGATTACATTACCAAGCCGGTTATGGAAGATGATTTAATTCAGAAAATCAGCAAGGTGCTGGCAGGGTAAATAATAGATGGCAGAATCAGGCGTCGGGGTTTTTGCACTGCTACGCGATATTGAGTCACGCAGTCGCCAGAAAGCGCTGGGCTTACCGCAGCAGCTTGAAATCAGACAGACACAGACGGGGATTGGTTTTCTGTTACAGGATGTGGCGCTGGTTGTTGCAACCAGTGAGATATCAGAAATTCTTCCCTACCCTCCCTTGACGTATATTCCGGGTGCGGTCGACTGGCTGAAAGGTGTCGCTAATATTCGTGGTACGCTGATACCGGTGATTGATTTGCTGAGATTTACAAAACAGGAAACGGCGCGTCTGAATCGTAAAAGTCGAGTACTGGTAATGCGGCAGGGGGATATTGTCAGCGGTTTGCTGGTCACTGAAGTGCTGGGTTTAAGACATTTTTTCGAAGAAGAAAAAACAATGGATTTGCCCTCGGCGCCGGCGCGTCTGCAGATGTTGCTTGATGGGGGGTATCAGCAGGGCGATCAGCATTGGGGTGTTTTCAGTACCCAGCGACTGGCCGAAACGCCTGATTTCATTAATGTTGCTGCAGAAATTTGATTAAGGTTATAGCCAATACGTCTCCTCATATTTTTTAAACCAGTTTATGCGCCCCTTTATTCCAGGGTTCAATTATCGCAAGCTTCAGGGTCAGATCGGAAGAAAAATGTTATGAGTTATAAATTCAAACCAGGGTATTCAATGGCAGGAGAGAAGTCATGAAACAGAATGTTGGGCGGGTAGCGGGCATTCCTGTAGTCAGGATGATGGCGTATTTTGTAGTGCTGCTGATTGCCGCTATTGCTGCGCTAAGTATTGTGATCAACAAGGTTTCCAATCAGGAAACGGCGGATCGCGAGTACATTAGTCGCATTGGTGATCAGAGAGTACTGGCGCAGGAAATTGCCAAGCTGGCAAACCAGGCCGCACAGGGTGAACTTAGCGCCTTTCCACTACTGCAGCAGCGCAGCAACCGTTTCGATGAAATTCTGAATTGGGAAGCGAATCGCACGCCGGAAGAACTGGGCGGAACCATGCAGGAACTGCAGGGCATGTGGGGAAAGTATCAGAAAGATGTGAAAACCATTCTGCAACGGCGCGAAGTGGTTTCTACCATGCGCGAACATATCCAGAAAATTAATGAACAGATCCCGACGCTGCTGGCGCTGTCGGATGAAGTCGTGAATAACATGGTGGAAAAAGGCGCCAGCCCGGAGCAGATTTATATTGCTACTCGTCAGCTGATGTTGACCCAGCGTATTTCCGGTAACGTCAACCGTGTGTTGTCGGGGGGCGCTGAAGCCGTTACCGCGGCAGACCGCTTTGGCCGTGATGCGGCGTTGTTCGGTCGAGTCATCGAGGACATGCTTCGCGGCAACCGGAATATGGGAATCAATCGAATCAGAGAACCGAGTACCCGCGCCAAACTGGTCAAGGTACAGAAACTGTTCCGTTCGATTCGCAGTCAGGTGGGCGGTATTCTGGAACGTTCACCGGAAATGTTTCAGGTTTCGGGCGCCTCTGAAGGCATTCTCAGCATGAGTGAGCAGTTGCCGAGGAAAATTCAGCAATTGCAGGATACTTATCAGGCATATATCAGCAAGCGCATATCGTCGGTCTGGGTTAACTCGCTGGCAGCTGTCATCGTGCTGATTATTGTTGGCCTGGCCTGGTTGTATCGCAAGGATTCCCAGCGTCGTCTGTTTGAGATTGCAGAACAGAGTCAGCAGATGGAAGAAACCAATACCAGTAACCAGGAAGCAATTTTGCGCCTGCTGGATGAAATGGGCGATCTGGCTGATGGTGACCTGACGGTGCAGGCATCGGTGACCGAAGACATCACCGGCGCCATCGCTGACTCCATTAACTATGCTATTGATGCGCTGCGTAAACTGGTTTCGGCAATTAATGAAACTACCCAGCAGGTGTCCTCTGCCGCGCAGCAGTCTCAGGCCACGGCCATGCACCTTGCCGAGGCCAGTGATCACCAGGCGCAGCAAATCATGGCCGCCAGTACTGCGATTAATGAAATGGCGGTATCCATCGAGGAAGTTTCCGATAATGCAGCGGAACTGGCGGAAGAGGCCAGTCGCTCGGTGCAGATTGCCAGCCAGGGTTCGGAAGCGGTGCAGCGTAATATTCATGGCATGGACACCATCCGCGGGCAGATCCAGGAAACCTCGAAACGTATCAAGCGTCTGGGTGAATCCTCACAGGAAATCGGTGACATCGTTGAGCTGATTAACGACATTGCCGAGCAAACCAATATTCTTGCTTTGAATGCTGCTATTCAGGCCGCTATGGCCGGTGATGCCGGTCGTGGTTTTGCGGTGGTAGCCGACGAAGTGCAGCGGCTCGCAGAACGTTCAGCCGATGCAACACGCCAGATTGAAACCCTGGTTAAGGCGATTCAATCCGATACCAAAGAAGCGGTCGCCTCGATGGAACAGAGTACCTCCGAGGTAGTATCCGGTGCGCGTCTGGCCCAGGATGCCGGTGGTGCGCTGGAAGCGATTGAAACCGTGTCCAAACATCTTGCCGATCTGATTTCGAATATTTCTGAATCTGCGGGCCAACAGGCCGGTGCGGCCACCAATATTTCCGACACTATGAACGTGATTCAGGAAATCACCACTCAGACGTCTGCCGGCACCAATGAAACGGCCGCTTCGATTGGTAATCTGTCCGAACTGGCAAATGAACTGCGTCACTCGGTTGCTGGTTTCCGCCTGCCTAAGGCCTAAAGGGAGCCTGTCCGAGAATAGAGAACCTACTGCGGAAAAGCTGAATTTGGCCAGATTTTCCCATATATTTTCGTTAAATATGCTCAATATTCGCCTCAAATAATGAAAAAATCTGCCTCAAATCATCTTTCCCTCGCTACGGCTCCTATTCTCGGACAGGCTCCCTGGTGCCGCCTGGAGTTTCAGCTTTGATGGAGGCACAGGATCATAATCCGGCCAAAGCGTTGTGGCGCTATCATGCGCCCGCGCAAATGAATCAGGTTCAGCTGGCGATATGGACAGAGTTGCTGGAAAAACGGACCGGCATCTGCCTCGCTGAAAATCGTAAATCTTTTTTGTTAACCAGTCTGAGTACGCGCATGCGCGAGCTGGGTTATGACAGCTATGACGCCTATTTTCAGTATTTGACCGAAGGCCGACGCGGGGTGGTTGAATGGGAAATTCTGGTGGATCGCCTGACCGTACATGAAAGCCGATTTTACCGTGACCAGCGTTCTCTGGCCCTGATACAGGAGCGGTTTTTACCCGAGCTTTCATATAAATTGGGCAGTATAAAAAATAAAGAAAAGAGCAGTATCGATATCTGGAGCCTGGGCTGTGCAACAGGTGAAGAAGCCTATTCTCTGGCCATGCAGGTCGATGACTTTATGTTAAGAAAAACGCTGAACAGTTATTACAGTATTACCGCTTCAGATATCAGTTCGGCATCCCTGTCCATCGCCCGCAAGGGTGTCTACCATATTAACCGCCTGAAGAATGTATCGGCTAATCTGCTTAATCTGTTTTTTACCCGTGAAGATGAAAACCATTACCGGGTAGTAGAAAGGCTTCGTGAGCGGATCTGTTTTACCCGCCTGAATATCCTCAACCTGTCCCGCGCCCGGCTGGGAATGATGGATTTAATTTACTGTCAGAATGTACTGATTTATTTTAAGCGCTGTCACCGCTTCGCGATGCTGGATCAAATGGTTAAACATTTGCGACCGGGGGGATTGCTAATTCTTGGCGCCGGAGAGATTTCTGGCTGGCGTCACAAAGATATGCAGCCATTCAACTATCCAGGAACACTGGCTTTCAGACGCATACACAGGGATACCAGTTATGAGTAGTGATAACGAACTGGATCTCAACACGCTGATATGGGTCAAGTCAGAAATTGATGAGACCTTGAGTCAGGCGCGCAAGGCGCTGGAAGTTTTTACCGAAGACCAGAGCGATACTTCACAGATTCAGTTTTGTCTCAATTATCTGCATCAGGTTCGTGGAACCCTGCAAATGGTGGAACTCTATGGTTCTGCGATGGCGGCGGAGGAAGTGGAAAACCTGGTCCAGGCGCTCATCGATGGCAAGGTTTCAAACCGTGATGATGCGTTCGAAGTTCTGATTCGCGGTATTCTACAATTACCGGATTATCTGGAGCATTTGCTTGAAGGGCATCCGGACACACCGATGCTGTTATTGCCGCTGCTGAATGATCTGCGTGCAGCGCGGGGTGCGCCGTTATTATCTGAAAATGCCCTGTTTACCCCGGATTTGACTATTGCCGCACCCTTACCGGAAATCGCCACAGGAAGCCTGACTGAAACCCTGCGCAAGCTTCGCTATCACTATCATCTCGGCCTGCTCGACTGGTTCCGTGATAAAGATGATGCATCAGGGCTGAAACGCATTGCCGGTGTGCTGGATGAATTGCGCAAGCTGGCCTGTGAACAGGAGATTGGCCGTCTGCTCTGGGTTGCTGATGGTCTGGTTGAATGCCTGATTGACGGTGGGCTGGATAGCAGTGTTTCTGTCAAATTATTACTCGGCCAGCTTGATCGCCAGTTCAAGAAAATTATCGATCGCGGTGAGCATGCCCTGAACATTGAGCCGCCATCAGAACTGCTTAAGAACATCCTTTATTATGTCGCAACATCCCGCAGCCGCGGTGAGCTTGCTGATGGGATCAAACAGGCATTCAATCTGGATGAAATCCTGCCTGATATAGGTTCGCTGGAACAGGCGCGCGCGGATATGGCGGCCCCTAATGCGGCGCTGATGTCTACCGTTTCTTCCGTGCTTATGGAAGATCTGCTCAAGGTCAAGGACAACCTGGATATGTTCGTCCGATCGGGTGACAGGGATATCAGGGAACTTGAGCCGCTAAAGGAAACACTGTCACATATTGCCGATACGCTGGGTATGCTCGGGCTTGGGATTCAGCGCGAAAGTGTACAGCAGCAGATTGAATCTATTTCTGCGATGCAGGCGGGCAACAAAGAAGTAGATGACAACGGCCTGATGGAAATGGCCGGCGCCATGCTTGACCTTGAAAATTCACTGAATGAAATCACTGCAGCCCGTGCGGCGAACATCAAAGCTGAGAAAGGGGTTGATGAGGTTAGCAGCCATCTGATGCAGGATGCCGAGCAGCAGAAATTGCTGCAGACCGTGGTTAAGGAGGCCAAGCTTGAACTGGTTCAGGTCAAGGATGCGATCAACCTGTTTAGCAAGCATCCTGCAGATCCTTCGCTGCTTGAAATTGTGCCGGCAGCGCTGGATCGCATTAAAGGTGGCATTTCGATTCTGAGCCTGGATCGCGCAGCAGATTTGTTGCAGGGCTGTATTCTGTATATTCGCCAGAACCTGCTGGAAGGTGCGAATGTGTCGGAGCCTGATACGCTTGACAGTCTTGCCGATGCAATCAGCAGTATTGAATATTATCTTGAGTCCCTGGCAGGGAGGTGGGGGCAACCAGATGCGATTCTGGATGTTGCCGAGTACAGTCTCAGGCAATTGCAGGGTGACAATGATGGCAAACCGAATGATGATCTGGTCACACTCTCAGAATTACACCAGCCGCTTCTGGATGAAACAGCCTCTTCCCCTTCTGAACCGGGTGATGAAAATGACACCTTGATCGATATTCCAGCGCCAGATAGTGCTGCGGATGAGCTGAATGATCAAACCATCACCGAGACGATTGAATTTCCGTCTGAAGATGAAACATTGCATGATCTTTCGCTCACTGATCTGCCTCAGCCTGATGCCATTGCTGAGGATGAAGCTGATCTGGATGATGAGTCACTGCATACCCTGACCCTCGATATCGAAGGCTTTGACAGTGTCGAAGAAGCTGTCGAGATAGAAGAAGAGGCTGTTGCTGATTCTGAAGCCCTGTCTATAGCTGAGCCGGAAGATAGTGACAGTGAGCAGACAGAAACGTCTGCCAGTGCTGATATTAGCCCCAGTGAACCCGTCGCTGCTGCAAAGCCGGCCGTGATGGAAGAAATCGATGAAGAAATTATCGGGATTTTCCTGGAAGAGGCAGAAGAGGTATATACGGAACTCACCAAACTTCTGCCAGGGTGGCGGCAGAATCCAGATGATGAAGCTGTACTCGCTGATCTGAGGCGTGCATTTCATACCCTGAAAGGCAGTGGCCGCCTGGTGGGGGCGCTCGATATTGGTGAATTCGCCTGGGCCTATGAAAATATGCTCAACCGGGTGATTGACAGGACCATCAGCCCATCAGACAGCATGTTTGATCTACTGGAACAGGCAAGCCAGGTTCTGCCGGATATGTTTGAACTGTTCAAGCAGGGTGCGAAGCCGGATGCCGCTATTCTGAGTCTGATTGAGCATGCCAACCTTCTCAGCCAGGGTGAGTCGTTGCCTGGGGCGGAGGCTGAGACAGCTGATGTCGTAGAACAGGATACGCTAGCAGAAGAAGCTGAACCGGAAATAGACAGCCAGGAACAGATCGATCCCGTTTTGCTGGATATCTATCGTAAGGAAGTGGAAGTGCATTTACTCAGCCTGCAAAAATATGTTCATGACTGGGAAAATGGCCGTTATCGGGAGCCCACTCAGGCGCTGATGCGGGCGCTGCATACGCTGACAGGCAGTTCGCGTACTACGGGTGTTGTTCCGGTAGCAGAGATATGCGGCCGGTTTGAACATTACGTCAATGAGCTGCTCCAGCTTGATGCGCAAATGAATGCTGACGCGCTAGACCTGTTGAATGACAGTATCGATTATATTCGCAGTGCGATAGATAATCTCGATCAGGCTATGCCGGAAGATGAAAGTAACCAGGCATTGATGTCACGGTTACAGGTGCTGCTTGATACGATAGATTCTGCGCCCAGAACCGCTGATATACAAACGCCGACTGATGTTTCGGCTGCGCTAACGGAAGAGCCTGAACATGATGAAGATCTGCTGGAAATTTTTATAGAGGAAGGCGATGAAATCCTCGACGCCAGTGATACTACTTTGCACCATTGGCAGCAGAATCCGGATGACCAGGATGATATTGAAGCCATGCAGCGTTATCTGCACACCCTCAAAGGGGGCGCGCGCATGGCCGGTGTTACAGCGGTTGGTGATTTGAGTCATAACATTGAGTCAATGCTGACTATGGTAGCGGAAGGCCGCCGGCAGGTATCAGAAAACATGTTCGCAACATTGCAGCGGGCGCAGGACAGACTTGTGCAGATGCTGGAACAGCTAAAAGCACACAAAATTATTCCTGGGGCAGAAGACATTCTTGCAGAAGTCGATGCCCTGATTGCGGGTGATAACAGAGAGACCACAATTGTTGACGAGTCAGTGGAAGCCGAGATTGAAACTCCAGCTGACGATATTTCATCTACGACGGACAGTAGTGAAGAGACTGAACTGGAAATAGAACTTGCGGATAGTTTCCAGCAGGCGGGAACAGTTGAGCATGAAAGTGGGGCAGTAGATGAAAGTGAAATAACTGCTGAAAGTGATGCTGTCGAGGTAGAGACAGAAAGTCCTGCTTCCGCCATAGAAGTCGGGGCAGAAAAAACATCTGACCTGGATACAAATACAGGAACTGCGGTAGAGGAGGCCCACAAGCCCGATAATGTCGTGCCTTTTGCGGCTGATACCGCTGTCGAAGAAGCTGAGCCGACTTCAGCTCCGTTGGCAGATGAAAGGAAAGAAGAACGGCGTCAGGCATCGCGGAAAGTAGCGGAACAGATCAGGGTGAAGGCGGAATTGCTGGATGACCTGGTCAATTTTGCCGGTGAGGTCAGTATTTATCGCTCGCGCATGGAACAGCAGAGCAATTCCTTCGGCACCAATTTGCAGGAACTTGATGACACAGTTGCACGTCTGCGTGAACAGTTACGGCAGTTCGAAATTGAAACGGAAACCCAGATTCAGTATCGACGGGAAGAAACTGTTGGCAAAGGCTACGAAGATTTTGATCCGTTAGAATTTGATCGTTTTACCCAGATGCAGCATTTGTCCCGAGCCATGCTGGAAAGTCTCAACGATCTGGACAGCCTGCGCAGCATTCTTTCCAACATTAACCGTGAATCTGAAACCCTGCTGTTACAACAGTCCCGGGTTAATACTGAATTGCAGGAAGGTTTGATACGCACTCGCCTGGTGCCGTTCACCGGTCATGCACCGAGGCTGCGGCGTATTGTGCGACAGACCAGTGATGAACTGGGAAAAAAGGTAAAGCTGGAAGTGGAGGGGCTGGATAACGAACTTGATCGCACGGTGATGGATAAAATTATTCCGCCACTGGAACATATGCTGCGTAATTCAGTTGCACACGGCATCGAATTACCGGAAGTCCGGGTTGCGAACGGCAAACCGGAGACCGGGAAAATCAGGCTCTCGTTTCAGCGAGAAAGCTCGGACATCGTCATCACCATTGCCGATGATGGAGTTGGACTGGATTATGAAGCAATTCGAAATAAAGCGATTGAGTGTGGTTTGCTTTCTCCCGATGTAGAAGTAAGCAAGGATATTCTGCAGACATTGATCATGGAGTCCGGCTTTAGTACAGCCGAAGAAATTTCACAGATTTCCGGGCGTGGTGTGGGCATGGACGTGGTTAATGCTGCGATCAAGCAGATGGGCGGTCTGCTTGATATCGAATCAGAGTCTGGGCAGGGTGCGCGTTTTGTTATTAGCCTGCCGCTGACGCTGGCGATTTCTCGCGCCCTGATGGTGAATGTCGCTGATGAAATTTTTGCTTTGCCGTTGTTAAGCGTACAGGGCGTGGAACGGATATCAGTAGCCGAGATCAAGGCGTTAATGGCGGAGGAAAAGCCGGTTTATAACTGGCTGGATGAAGAGTTCCGCTTTATGAATCTGGGGCACCTGATCGGTCTTCAGAGTACAGTTTTATCCGAAGAAGATCGGATGCTTCCATTACTGATGGTGCGCAGTGGTGATTATCGCGCAGCAATTCTGGTTGATGGCCTGCTGGGAAGTCGGGAAGTTGTTGTCAAGCCTGTGGGGCCGCAACTAAGCACCCTGCGTGGAGTAGCCGGTGCAACCATAATGGGTAACGGCAGTGTGGTGCTGATTCTTGACCTGGGTATTCTGATTCGTCGTACCATAACACAGGAAATGATGGCGGCCGCACCGACTGAGGTTGCGGAAGATGAGCGCCTGACTGTGATGGTCGTGGATGATTCCATTACCGTGCGCAAGGTGACGGCGCGTTTGCTGGAACGCAATAATTATGATGTTCTTTCTGCCAAGGATGGAGTTGATGCGCTGGGTCAGTTGCTCGAAGTGCGTCCTGATGTAATGCTGCTGGATATCGAAATGCCGCGGATGGACGGTTTTGAACTGGCGACCAATATGCGCAATGACGAAGAACTGAAAAATATACCCATTATCATGATCACCTCCCGTACCGGTGAAAAGCATCGTGATCGGGCTTTCAGTATTGGGGTCAACAAATACCTGGGTAAACCGTTCAGTGAAGATGAATTGCTGGAAAATATTCGTTCATTGACAGAAAATCAGGCATTTTAATTTTGCGTAGATTATTTCTGAGATTGCCGCTTGAGTTTATGAATTTATTCAGATATGCCAACTAACAGGGGACCAGTGTTCTATCTATGTGATAATTACGGATTCAGCGCGCCTTACTGTGAACGTTGACAAGCTAACTGAACTCGCAATTATCACATGGATAGAACCCTGGATAAGATTCATATTGCAGTGGCCTCTGGCTCTATAAGGCATCGTAAATATTTACAGAATATGATGCAGGGGATTGGCCTCAAAATCATTATCAATGAGCCCCTGAGTGAGCAGTTTTTTCGTAAGCTCGACAATAGTTCGCCGGATGTAGTTTTACTGGATATTGATGAAAGCACACATGATGATTCGGTGTTGCTGGATAGATTGCTGGATGATGTTGATATTCCCATCATCTTTAATGATGTTTCCGCTCTGACGCATAACCAGCAGGGTGAGCAGTCCAGGTGGTATGCCAAGCTGCTGCTCAAGATTGCCGAGTTGACGGGGCGTCCGGAATGGGAGGCGCTGGATGTCAGCAAGGTGCTGGCAGACACGGTCTCTGGCAAAGAGATAAAAGTAAGGCCGGCAAATGTTCCGCAGGAACTGGCGAGAAATGTCTGGGTCCTGGGCGCTTCACTGGGTGGGCCTGAAATGCTAAAACAATTTTTAGTGGCCATCCCGGAAGATTTACCGGTCGCTTTTATACTGGCGCAGCATCTTGGGGAAAACTTTATGGCGCTGCTGGCGGAACAACTGGACAGGATGACCTCATTTAGCGTGATGCCGGCAGAGCAAGGACATGTTCTGTGTCACCAGCAAGTCGTGGTTGTTCCGGTTGACCAACAGCTGAGGATTAATCCGATAGGTGCGATTGAATTGCAACCGCTTGAGAAGCCCACGCGTTATGTGCCTTCGATTGATCTGGTGGCGACTGATGTCGGCCTGCGCTATCAGGAAAAGGCCGGCATGATAGTTTTCAGTGGTATGGGTGATGATGCTGCTGTGGGGGCGAAAAAGATGCGCGAAGTCGGCGCCCAGGTCTGGGCACAGGAAGCCCGATCCTGCGTAATCAGCGCCATGCCGGATAATCTACGCCTGCGGGGGCTGGTCAATGTATCGGCGACTCCGCTGGAAATGGCGGAAATGCTAAGTACCTACTATTCTTCAGAGAGAAGATTAAATCATTAATCAGGGCACATCCGTGTTCAGGTAAACAAGTATGGCTAACCTTATAACAGAAGGGACACGAAAGGGATTATCAACCGTGCATAGCAAGGATACGCTGCACTGCCTGTTAATTCCCCTGCAAGAAGTAAAGATCCTTTTGCCTAATACTGCGGTGGCCGAAGTGATTGCTTATGTTTCGCCCGAACCCGTGGAGAATGCCCCGGACTGGCTGTTGGGAAATATTATCTGGCGTGATGAGAAAGTGCCACTGTTGTGCTTCGAGCTGCTTGTGGGTAAACAGGAACGATCAGTACAGCGTATTGCGGTGTTGAACACACTGAATGGCAATCCTGATCTTCCTTATATGGCGCTAGCGATTCAGGGCATACCCCAGCTGCGGCTGATTCAGGAAGCGGGTATTGTGGTGACAGAAACGGATAGCAAAACAGATGCGGTTGCCGCTTCGATAGACTTCGCCGGTGAGTCAGTGCTGATACCGGATCTGGACGCGCTGGAACAGAAGCTGTTTGCAGCAAAACTGTATTGGGCTGAGTGAAATGAAGCCCAACAGAATATCGAATGGGGCTATGTTGGGCTTCGTTTCCCATAGAATCCCTTCGGGCTTCATTATGGATTTGCTGAACCTGCTTCGCAGGATTCTGGTCTCACTCAGCCCAACCTACAATTAATACTATCCTGCTTGGTATTAAGTTTCAGGCGAAACAAAAACAAACAGGATAAGCAAAAATATTTTCGTTGTGTCCCCCATGTCCTCTGTGGTAAATAAAATTCAGTTGTGTAGGTTGGGCTGAATGGTGTTTATGAAGCCCAACACCGGCAGCCTCAGATGGTATTTAAATCTCCCCACAAAGTTTGTAAGGCGCTAAGGCTGGCGACGACGGCTGTTTCTGTCCGTAGTATGCGCGGGCCGAGGCTGACCGCGGTAAAGCCGCCTGAAGTCGCTGCCGCGATTTCTTCATCTGAAAATCCACCTTCCGGGCCAATCGCCAGTCGCAGTTGTTGAGGCGGCGGATGAATCTGGCCCAGCACCTGACCGGCCTGTGGCGCAAGGATAAGATCAATCTCAGCGTTGTTCATTTCGATCCAGCGGGAAAAAGCCATCGGAGTATGCAGGTCGGCGAGTCGGTTGCGCCCGCATTGCTCACAGGCGCTGATGATGATGGCCTGCCAGTGACGCAGGCGATTCTGGATGCGTTTCTCATCCAGCCTGACGACACAGTGCTGGCTGAACAGCGGGGTTATTTCCGTAGCCCCCAGTTCAACAGCTTTCTGTATGGCATAGTCCATGCGCTCACCCTTTGAAATTCCCAGCCCCAGATGAATCGCCAGCGGTGATTCCCGCTCAGGGCTGAGTTTCTCGCCCAGAAAAACCGTTGCCCGACGTTTTTCCGCTAGAGTAAGCCTTGCCGCATATTCATCCCCCTCGCCATTGAACAGGATCAAAGCAGCCCCTGGTTTGAGACGTAAAACCTGAAGCACATACTGGCGAGCGCGATCATCAAGTTTGACCTCGGCGCCAGTGGTAAGGGGAGCGGGGAGATAAAGACGGGAAATCCGCATGAG
>Ga0316207_10001212_pt1 | contig 33083 bp, 38 predicted proteins | sample 6weekpyrite_MG_FD_204943 | JGI IMG/M metagenome (GOLD analysis project Ga0316207, IMG submission 204943) | Microbial mat bacterial communities from mineral coupon in-situ incubated in ocean water Damariscotta River, Maine, United States -... | ecosystem: Environmental > Aquatic > Marine >...
TAAGCTCGGTAAGGTTATTACAATGTCAAGATTAGAAACAGTTTACAAAGACACAATTGTTGCCAAGTTAAAAGAACAGTTTGGTTATAAAAGTGTTATGGAAGTACCTCGTATTACTAAAATTACACTTAACATGGGTGTGGGTGAAGCACTGAATGATAAGAAAGTAATGGAAAACGCGGTAAGCGACATGACAAAAATTGCAGGCCAAAGACCCGTAATTAATAAAGCACGTAAATCCGTTGCTGGTTTTAAAGTACGTGAAGGCTGGCCAATTGGTTGTAAGGTAACTTTACGTAGTGACCGTATGTACGAGTTCTTAGACCGTTTAGTTAGTATTGCGATTCCACGTATTCGCGACTTCCGTGGTTTAAACCCTAAATCATTTGATGGCCGTGGCAACTACAGCATGGGTGTTCAGGAGCAGATTATTTTCCCTGAAATTGAATACGACAAAATCGATACAATCCGTGGTATGGATATTACATTTACAACAACTGCTAAAACTGACGAAGAAGGCCGTGCCTTGTTAGCCGCCTTTAACTTTCCATTGAAAGGAACAGGAGATAAAAATGGCTAAGGTATGCATGGTTGAGCGTGAAAAGAAGCGCATCAAAACAGTTGCTAAATATTCGGCAAAACGTGCTGAATTAAAAGCAAAGATTAAAGATATGACGATTCCATTTGAAGAACGTATGGAAGCGCAAAAAGCACTACAGAAATTACCACGTAATGCGAATCCAGTTCGGGTTCAACGACGTTGTCAGGTAACAGGTCGTCCACATGCGGTTTACCGTAAATTTGGACTTTGCCGTAACAAGTTACGTGAAGCTGCGATGCGTGGTGATGTGCCTGGTTTACATAAGGCCAGCTGGTAAGAATTTAGGAGAACAGAATTATGATGACTGACCCAATCGCTGACTTATTAACGCGTATCCGTAACGGATTACATGCGTCAAAAGTTGATGTATCTATGCGTTCATCAAAACAAAAGCAGGCAATTGCGCAAGTTTTAAAAGATGAAGGCTTTATTAGTGATTTCTCAGTTGAAGACGACAATGGCAAGTTGAATTTAACAATCGTTTTGAAATACTTCGATGGCAAACCTGTTATTGAAAAAATCAAACGTGTTAGTCGTCCTGGACTTCGTATATATAAAGGTGGCAATGAGTTACCTAAAGTGATGGGTGGTTTGGGAATTGCGATAATTTCTACTTCACAAGGTTTAATGTCAGATCGTGCAGCGCGTAAAGCGGGTCACGGTGGCGAAGTACTCTGTACAGTACAGTAAGTACGCAATAACGTAAGGTTTAATATAATGGCTAGATTAACTCCAGTTGAAATACCTGCAGGTGTTGATGTTTCAATAAACGATCAGCATATTAGCGTAAAAGGATCAAAAGGCACTTTAGAGCATGATATTCATCCTGCTGTTGAAGTAACACAAGAAAACAACGTGATTTCTTTTGCAGGTCGTGAAGGTCATCCAGGTGCACCTGCACAGTCAGGTACGGCGCGTGCTTTGATTAATAATATGCTGACAGGTGTCAGTGCAGGGTTCGAGAAAAAATTACAGTTAGTTGGTGTTGGTTACCGTGCTCAGGCTCAAGGTAAAACATTAAATCTGACGTTAGGTTTTTCACACCCAGTTAACTATGAGCTACCTGAAGGTGTGACAGCTGAGACTCCAAGTCAAACAGAAATCGTTGTCAGAGGTATTGATAAGCAACGTGTTGGTCAGGCTGCTGCAGAAATTCGCGCATACCGTCCACCAGAGCCTTACAAAGGTAAAGGTGTTAAATATGCTGATGAATATATTGCACGTAAAGAAGCTAAGAAGAAATAAGGTAGGTTAGACGAATGAATAAGAAACACTCCCGATTACGCCGTGCACGCAAATCACGCGCAAAAATTCGTGAACTTGTTGTGCCTCGTTTGACCATCCATCGCACACCACGTCACATCTATGCGCAGGTTATTGCTGCTGATGGCGAAAGCGTTTTAGCAACTGCTTCAACGGTTCAGGCTGACGTGAAAGCGAGTTTAGGAAATACAGGTAATGTTGATGCCGCATCAGCCGTGGGTAAAGCCATTGCTGAAAAAGCGAAAGCTGCTGGTATTGATAAGGTAGCTTTTGACCGTTCAGGTTTTCGTTACCATGGTCGTGTAAAAGCACTTGCTGATGCAGCTCGTGAAGCCGGATTAAGTATTTAAAAGGTAAATATTATGGCAGGATTTGAAAACTCAACAGCAGCTGACGGTTTACAGGAACGTCTTGTAGATATTCGTCGTGTTGCAAAAGTTGTTAAAGGTGGTCGCATTTTTGGTTTTTCAGCACTAACTGTTGTTGGTGATGGTAAAGGCAAAGTTGGTTACGGTCGTGGTAAAGCACGTGAAGTACCTGTTGCAATACAGAAAGCGATGGAAGATGCTCGTAAGAACATGAAAACTGTTGAGTTAAATGAAGGCACTTTGCACTATCCTATTATGTCACATAAAGGCGCAGCTAAAGTTTACATGCAACCTGCCTCTGAAGGTACTGGCGTTATTGCTGGTGGTCCAATGCGTGCAGTGTTTGATGTTGTTGGTGTTCATAATGTATTAGCCAAATGTGTTGGTACAAACAATGCGATTAACGTTGTTCGTGCGACAGTTGATGGTTTAGCTAGCATGTTATCGCCTGCTCAAGTTGCTGCTAAACGTGGTTTAAAAGTCGAAGATATTACGGAATAAGAAAATGGCTGGTAAAGATAAAATCAAAGTGACATTGGTAAAAAGTACTATTGGTCGCTTGGCAGCACATAAAGCATGTGTTGCAGGTTTAGGATTACGTCGTATGCATCATACTGTGGAAGTTGAAGATACTCCTTCAGTTCGCGGCATGATCAATACTGTATCGTATATGGTTAAAGTTGAGGAATAATCATGCGTTTAAATACACTTAAACCTGCTGAAGGTTCAAAGAAAGACGCTAAACGCGTTGGTCGCGGTATTGGTTCTGGTTTAGGCAAAACCTGTGGTCGTGGTCATAAAGGTCAGAAGTCACGTTCTGGTGGTTACCACAAAGTTGGTTTTGAAGGCGGTCAAATGCCTTTGCAACGTCGTTTGCCAAAACGTGGTTTTAGCTCACGTGTTGGTTTTGTTACCGATGAAATTCGTTTGCACGAATTAAACAATGTTGATGCTGATATTATCGATTTGGCTGCATTGAAGGCAGCAAACCTTGTTCGTAATGATGTGTTACGTGCAAAGGTGATGTTATCCGGCGAAATCACTAAAGCGGTTACTGTAAAAGGTTTGCGTGTTACTAAAGGTGCGCGCGCTGCAATCGAAGCGGCTGGCGGCAAGATAGAAGATTAGTAGTGGCAACGCGTAATAACATACCATCTGCAAGTGGCGGTCAGCTCACTGAGTTACGCCAGCGAATCTTTTTCGTAATCGGGGCATTACTCGTATTTCGAATTGGTTCTTTTATTACTGTGCCGGGTATTGATCCTGGATCTTTAGCTCAAATGGTTGAGCAGCAGAAGGGAACAATCTTAGACATGTTTAACATGTTCTCAGGTGGTGCGTTATCAAGACTGTCATTGTTTGCACTGGGTATAATGCCGTATATTTCTGCATCGATTATTATGCAGTTATTAACAAAGGTTCATCCAAAGCTTGAAGCTTTAAGCAAAGAAGGTGCTTCGGGAAGACGAAAAATTACGCAGTACACACGTTATGGAACGTTAGTATTAGCAACTTTTCAGTCATTAGGTATTGCGGTTGCGTTATTCAGGCAAGAAGGTCTGGTTATTATTGATAATGCTTATCTGTTTTATTTTACTACGGTTGTAACCTTAGTAACGGGTACCATGTTTTTAATGTGGTTAGGTGAGCAAATTACCGAGCGTGGTATCGGTAATGGTATTTCACTGATTATTTTTGCCGGTATTGTTGCTGGTTTGCCAACTGCGATTGCTGGAACTTTAGAGCGTGGCAGTACGGGTGAAATGAGTTCAGCTGTCATTTTAATTTTGTTTATTCTGGCGATTGCCGTGACAGCATTTGTTGTCTTTATGGAGCGTGGCCAGAGACGTATTACAGTTAATTATGCTCAGCGGCAACAGCGTGGTGGGCAGTATCAGGGGCAAACGAGTCATTTGCCTTTGAAAGTGAATATGGCGGGTGTTATTCCTCCCATTTTTGCATCAAGTATTATTCTTTTTCCGGCAACGATTGCGGGCTGGTTTGGTAATGACTCAACACTAGGTTGGTTAACGGATATTCGTACTTTATTATCTCCGGGCCAGCCGTTGTATGTACTTTTATATGCACTTGCGATTATTTTCTTCTGCTTCTTTTATACAGCTCTGATGTATAACCCTAAAGAAACGGCGGATAATCTGAAAAAGGCAAATGCAATTATCCCGGGTGTAAGACCGGGTGAACAAACAGCAAGACATATTGACACAATCTTAGGTCGTCTTACTTTAGTTGGGGCAATCTATATTACGGCAGTATGTTTATTACCAGAATTTCTGATTCTGGAGTGGAATGTTCCATTCTATTTTGGCGGAACATCGCTACTGATTATTGTGGTTGTGGTCATGGATTCCATGGCGCAAATTCAGGCTCATATGATGTCGCATCAATATGAGGGTCTGATGAAAAAGGCCAATATGAAAGGCCCAGGTAAGAAGTAGTTTTTGTAGCAAAATTTAGTTTTTAGGAGTAGCTGGCATGAAAGTCAGAGCATCTGTTAAGAAAATGTGTTCAAGTTGTAAAGTTATCCGTCGTAACGGTGTTGTGCGTGTTATTTGTAAAAATGGCCGTCACAAGCAGCGTCAGGGGTAATTAGTGCTAGATAGCTGTTTTTCAAGGCTTAATCAAGGTTATGTCTTGCTCAGCAACCTAGAAATGCGTACAATTAGCGGTTTCGCGCGGCTTCGAATATTCGTTCCTGCGTGATAATTTATTGAAATTTTGAGGAAGTAATCCATGGCCCGTATAGCCGGAATAAACATACCTGATCATAAACATGCTGGGATTGCATTGACTGCAATCTATGGTGTTGGACGTACTCGTGCTAAAGAAATTTGTGCGTCTGTAGGGGTTGAGCCCAGCACTAAAATCAGTGCTTTAGATGAAAACGTTTTAGAACAAATTCGTGGTGAAGTTGCGAAAATGACCGTTGAAGGTGATTTACGCCGGGAAGTTTCCATGAATATCAAACGCTTAATGGACCTAGGTACGTTTCGCGGAATTCGTCACCGTCGTAGTCTCCCTCTACGTGGTCAACGTACCAAGACTAATGCACGGACTCGTAAAGGTCCTCGTAAACCAATTAAAAGATAAGCTTCGTAGGTAAGTACTGATATGGCAACTAATAAAACTCGTTCGCGTAAAAAAGTAAAACGCGACGTCTCTGACGGTATAGCGCACATCCACGCTTCGTTTAACAATACAATTGTAATGATTACTGATAGACAGGGTAATGCATTATGTTGGGCGACTGCCGGTGGTTCAGGTTTCCGTGGTTCACGTAAAAGTACTCCTTTTGCTGCGCAGGTTGCTGCAGAGCGTGTCGGTACCATGGCGAAAGAGTTTGGCATGAAGAATCTGGAAGTAAATGTGAAAGGACCAGGCCCTGGTCGTGAATCTGCTGTACGTGCTTTACATGCTAATGGTTTTAAAATTACTAACATTTCGGATACGACTCCCATTCCACATAATGGTTGCCGCCCACCGAAACGTCGTCGAGTTTAGGAGATAATACATTGGCTAAATATGTCGGTCCAAAATGTCGTCAGTGTCGTCGTGAAGGCGCTAAATTATTTTTAAAAGGCGATAAATGTTTTTCAAGTAAATGTGCTATGGAAAATCGTCCATTCGCGCCTGGTCAACATGGCCAGAAACGTGCCCGTATGTCTGACTACGCTGGTCAGCTACGTGAGAAGCAAAAATTACGCCGTGTTTATGGCATCCTCGAAAAACAATTCCGTGGTTACTATAAAGAAGCAGATCGTCTAAAGGGTTCAACAGGTGAAAACTTATTACAACTGCTGGAATCACGTTTAGATAATGTTGTATTCAGAATGGGCTTTGGTGCGTCACGAAGTGAAGCGCGTCAATTAGTTCGTCATAATGGTATTACAGTTAATGGCCGTAAATTAAATATCCCTTCTGCACAGATTACTGCAGGTGATGTAATAGCCATTGCAGAAAAAGCTAAAAACCAGTTGCGTATAAAAGGCGCAGTGGATGCTTCTCAGTCTCGTGGTATCGTGGATTGGGTTGATGTGGATACAAGCAAGCTTGAAGGTGTTTATAAAAACGTACCTGAACGCAGCGATTTACCATCAGATATCAAAGAGAATCTGGTAGTAGAATTGTATTCTAAATAATAACTAATTTTTTTATTTCATTTATCTAGTTAAGTAAAGAGGGTATTACATGCAAGGTTCAGCTGAATTTTTGACCCCGCGAATTGTTGATGTTAATCAGATCAGTGACACGCAGGCGAAAGTCACCCTGGAACCCCTGGAACGTGGTTTTGGCCATACTTTAGGTAATGCTTTACGCCGAATACTCCTTTCATCAATGACAGGTTATTCCATTGTTGAAGCGGAAATTGATGGTGTCTTACATGAGTACACGACTGTTGAAGGTGTACAGGAAGATGTAATGAACATCTTGCTTAATTTGAAGGGCGTTGCGATTAAAATGGATGATTCAGAATCATCTACAGCACGTTTAACTTTAAACAAGAAAGGCCCAGGCATTGTAACTGCAGGTGATATTGCTGTAGACCACAATGTTGAAATTGTTAATCCTGATCATATCATCGCGCACTTAACTGATGCGGGTGAGTTAAACATGGTTATGAAAGTAGCTGCTGGTCGTGGTTATGAAGCTTCAAACCTTCGAGTTGTTGACGAAGATGAAGATCGTCCAATTGGCCGTTTACAGTTAGATGCTTCTTATAGCCCTGTTTCTCGCGTTTCATATAATGTTGAAAGTGCACGTGTCGAGCAACGTACTAATCTTGATAAGCTCATTATCGAATTAGAGACAAACGGTACTCTTGAGCCTGAGCAGGCGATTCGCAATGCGGCTACAATTTTACAAGAGCAGTTAGCTGCATTTGTTGATTTACGAAGTAAAGAAGCAGACGAGCCATCTGAACAAGAGCCTGATATTGATCCAATCTTGTTACGTCCAGTTGATGATTTAGAATTAACAGTTCGCTCAGCAAATTGCTTAAAAGCAGAACAGATTTACTATATTGGTGATTTAATTCAATGTACAGAAGTTGAGTTACTTAAAACACCAAATCTTGGTAAGAAATCTTTAACTGAAATTAAAGACGTACTTGCTTCAAGAGGTTTATCTTTAGGCATTCGTCTGGAAAACTGGCCACCAGCAAGTATTGCCGGTAATACCAGAGAAGACAAACCAGTCTCTACATTGTTAGGTTAAAGATAACCTTTACATTAATATAGAATTGAATAGATAGGGTAGTAACATGCGTCACCGTCAAAGTGGTCGAAAACTTAATAGAAATAGCTCTCATCGTAAAGCGATGTTTAAAAACATGTCGTCATCTTTATTCCGTCATGAACTCATTCGCACAACTTTAGCTAAAGCTAAGGAATTACGTCGAAAAGCAGAGCCTTTAATTACACTTGCAAAGAAAGATTCTGTTGCAAATCGTCGTTTAGCATTTGCACGTCTGGGTGACCGGGAAATTGTTACAAAGCTTTTTAATGAATTAGGTCCTCGTTATACAGAACGTCCTGGTGGATACTTACGTATTTTGAAATGTGGTTTCCGTCAAGGTGATAAAGCACCAATGGCATATGTTGAATTGGTCGATCGTCCAATTGTTGAAGATATTGATGAAGAAGAAGTTGTTGAGGAATAAGCTATAACTCTTTTTAACATTAAAAACCGGGCAAAGCCCGGTTTTTTTATACCTAAATTTTAAAAGATATGGTTGTATAATTGTTGTATGTTTACAAATTTCAATATAGCTAAAAACTTGCTTGCAATAGGTATTACTGTAGTCATAGTTTATTTAGTTTTTTTTCTTCATCTAGACTTCAATAAAAATAGAATTCTTCCTCAGGTTTGGAATTTAGGGCATATTCTCTTATTTATAGGCATTGCCTACTTATTAGAACGAAAAATATTTAGTAAATTTGTTTGTTCGATATTTTTTGAGTGGTTCTCAATTTTAGCAATATCGATCAGTTTAGGTCTTGTTATTGAATATCTGCAAGTTCTAACAGGTCGTGACAAAAGTTCATACGACGTTTTATTAGATTTAGTTGGAGGAATGATAGGTTTTATTTTGTTCTCAACGAAATTACATAAATTAAATAGTAGAACAATTAGTATGATTCGTATTGTAGGTACAGCCTTTACATTGGTTGCAGTTTCTCCAGCGATTATTATTATTGTCGATGCAGTAAATCAGCGTAAGTCATTTCCAATCCTTCTTGAGAATGGGAGCATGTTGGAACTATCCAGAATAAGAAAACAACAGGTTAAACTGGGTATAACCAGAACCTCGGATAAAAATATGTTGAATGTGACTTTTATGAAAGATAAGTATCCAACCATTGGATTAAAATACTTTAATAATGATTGGTCTGAATATAAGTTTTTAAAAACATTGATATACAACCATCAAAAAGAGCAATTACCTATTAGAATTAGATTGCATGATACGATACACAGATTGAACGGTTTTCTGTTTGCTGACCGATATAGGGGAGAAGTTAAATTAGAACCTGGCTGGAATGATGTAACCATTGATTTAAACAAAGTAAAAGAAGCACCTGCGAAGCGTCAAATGGATATGAAAAGTATTGAAGAGCTTATGTTTTTTATGGTTAATGTGCAATCAGGATTAAAATTATCTTTTGGAAAAGTCTGGTTAGAAAAATGATAGTGCTCTTTACAGATTTCGGTGTGAATGGTCCGTATGTTGGGCAACTAAAGTCCGCAATACTAAATCTTAATCCTGAATCAAAAATTATAGACTTGATGCACGATGCTCCGACGCACGATGTTAAACACTCGGCATGTTTATTAAAAAGTCTTGTCGAATATTTTCCGAACAATAGTATATTTTGTTGCGTTGTTGACCCGGGGGTTGGCAGTAGTCGCAAAGCAATAGCTGCGAGAATAAATAATAATTATTTTATTGGACCCGATAATGGTTTATTTGAATATCTGATACGAACGTCTGATGATATTCAGGTATACAAAATAATATGGAAACCTGAAGATTTGAGTATGACATTTCATGGTCGTGATTTGTTTGCACCTATAGCTGCAAAAATGGAACAAGGTGATTATTCGGGCGTTAGTGAAATAGATCTTAAGGACTTAATGAGATTTTCGTGGACTGATAATTTATGGGAGATAATATACATCGATGGTTTTGGTAATTTAATGACGGGAGTAATGAAAGAGGCTGTATCAGAAAACACTGTTCTTGAATTTATGAAGAAAAAAATTACACATGTAAGGAACTACTCCGAAATGAAGGAGGGAAAATTATACTGGTATTTTAATTCCAATGGTCTGGTTGAAATTAGTATGAAGGAAAAAAGTGCACAGGTGGCTATGGGTGCCCAAATAGGCGAATCCGTTAGAATTGCAGACTAAATTAGCTTGTTAACTCGTTGAAAAGCAATAAGAAAATAAGTTTTATAAATATTGTAAGTAGCCGATATAAGTACAAATCAACAAATTTAAATAACTTTTGCTCAATATGTCCTCTAATCCATTAAATGAATTACTCGAAACACTGAAAGAAGAGTTTTTGGCAACACTTCCTGAGCGATTGGCTGAAATTGAATCTGTTGTTTTAAGTTTGCCTGATATTGATAATGTTGAAAATTTGATGAGAATAGTACACAGCTTAAAAGGTGCAGCAGGAACACACGGATTTCACATCTTTACAAAAATTTGCCATCAAATGGAAGATATGATGCGAGAGTTAATCAACTCTAAGCAAATTCATAGTCAGAAAGCAGTTGACGTGTTGCTGGATTACAATGATTTGTTAGATAGCGCATTAGATAGTGTTAGGAATGGTGGAGATAATTTTGTTCAAATAGAAAACCGGTTAACTGAAATTTCGAATATTGTTGGTGAAAAGACATATAAAATTCTGGTGGTTGAACCCTCACCACTTTATGCTTCAATGATATTATCAATGTTTGATGATAGTAAGTATCAGGTACAGCTTGAAAGTAATGGCCTGATTGCACTACAGAATTTACTAATGCAAAGCTACGATGCAGTTATTACTGCAAAAGAAGTTCCAACCCTTAATGGTGAGGCACTCGTATCGGCAATAAGAATTTCAGAAAATAAAAATAAAAACATAAATGCAATTTTAGTGACAACAAAATCGCGTTCAATGATTAAGCATGCAGATATTTTTAATCAGATTGTAGATAGAACCAGTATTAAAGATGGTGATTTACTTGAGCTGCTTCAATAGAAAAGAAAACTATTTTTTTGTAAACTTAATATCACCATAATAGGCTGTGGCTGATTCTTTCGTATTGTCAGTGTCTGTCATAATAGCAACAGCAGTAATTTTCATTGGCGTTTCACCGAAGACACGTTTGTAGTCTTCTAAAATATTAACTTTTTGTTCAACCCACTGGCCAACATGCTTTTTCCCCGATTGAGCAACAAGCATCTGAACACGTTCCGTGTAAGCATTAGGTGTAGTAAAACCTATGGGCTGTTTATTATCCCAAACATAATTTAGAGCGGCTAAAGGTGGATACTCGCCATGTACTGATTTGTATAACTCGACTTTAAAGCTTTCCCAGCCAGATAATCGTGTTAAATCATATTCGAAAGTTATGTAAACTCTGGCAGGATAATCATCACCTTCTTTTGTTTTAATATTCGCTTTTTCAATGAGATTATCTACTTTCCAACGCCAGCTTAAATATGGATAGTCTTTTGGATCAATAGATATTTTTCGTAGATAACCTGATGCTGATGAATGGCTAACAGCCTTTAAAATAACATTCTGGTTATCATGGGTCAGAAAGTAAGCAGTTTGATTATCGATGCCATCGAATTTAAGAGGTTGCCAATGATTGGGTGTAATTGAGTTAATATTTTCATCTGAGAATTTTCCGGCAAAAATATCATTGTTGCTCTGACTGTAAGTTGGAAAAATACTAATATATCCTATTGTTAATATTAAAATTAACCTTATCATGTTGTTATACCAGAATTATTATGTGTATTAACATAGACAAATTCTAACTGCTGAAGTTCTATAGCATTAAATTACCGTGATACAAATGTGATGATAACAGCTAGCTAATGAGGCACAGTTAACAGTTTTTTAGCTTGTATTTGATACTATGGTTTAGATCATTGGGATGATGATGCAATTGCACAAGGACGCGCCATATGATAAATAACCTGACTGCTGAGGATGCTTTTACTCAGGCAATCCAGTTTTGTAACAAACATGATTATGGTACTGCCGTACCTTATTTTTTGCATGCGATTCGTGAAACACCCAAGAATGATTACAGGGCAAATGAATATACGGCTTTTTATGGGTTAAGCCTGATGCGTCTGGGTAATCGTGATGAAGGATTTAATAAGTGTCTTGTTGCAGCAGGTTCTGAACTCAAAAATCCGGAAGTATTTTTATGCTTGGCCAGAGCATCACTTATGTTAAACCGTAGGAAGGTTGCAATAAAAGCTGTCTCTCAGGGATTAACTATCGATCCTACACACGTGAAGCTTAAATTTCTTAGAAATAACATGGGGGTCAGACGTGAACCTATTTTTGGTTTTTTATCCAGAGAAAACTTTATAAATGTTATCCTGGGTAAAATCACGTATAAAATACGTTATAACTGAGTTTATTTAAGTAATGGTTTAAGGTATTGCCCGGTGTAAGAAGCTTTAACCTTTACTACTTCTTCTGGCGTTCCGGTCGCAACAATTGTTCCACCTTTATTACCGCCTTCAGGGCCAAGGTCAATAATCCAGTCAGCAGTTTTTATAACATCAAGATTATGTTCGATAACTATAATTGTATTACCATGGTCGCGAAGGCGATGTAAAACAGTAAGAAGCTGCTCAATATCCTGAAAGTGCAAACCAGTTGTTGGTTCATCTAATATATAAAGTGTTTTTCCAGTATCACGTTTGGACAACTCACGGGATAATTTTATTCGTTGTGCTTCACCACCGGAAAGGGTAGTCGCATTTTGCCCTAAGGTAATATAGGAAAGGCCAACATCCATTAAAGTTTGCAACTTACGTTTTATAACGGGGATAGCATCGAAAAATTCAAGTGCATCTTCAACTGTCATTTCTAACACTTCAAAGATATTTTTACCTTTATAACGTATTTCAAGTGTTTCTCTGTTATAGCGTTTACCATTGCAAATATCACAAGGGACATACACATCTGGTAAAAAGTGCATCTCAACTTTAATTACACCATCTCCCTGACAAGCTTCGCAGCGACCACCTTTAACATTAAAACTAAATCGACCGGGGGCATAGCCACGGGTGCGTGCATCCTGAGTTTGTGCAAATAATTCGCGTAGAGGCGTAAATAACTGTGTATAGGTTGCTGGATTTGAGCGGGGTGTACGACCAATTGGGCTCTGATCAATATCAACAATTTTATCGAATTGTTCCATGCCAGTTATTTTCTTGAAAGGTGCAACCTCAGCACTGGCATTATTAATTTCTCTTGCAGCATAACGATATAAGGTATCGTTAATTAATGTAGACTTACCTGAACCTGATACGCCTGTAATGGCAGTCATTAAGCCAACCGGTATACTTATCGATACATCGTTTAAGTTATTTCCAGTTGCATCTTTAATTATCAACTGTTGTTCGGCATTATTTGGAGTACGCTGCTCCGGTACTTTAATTGCCATTTCTCCAGACAGGTATTTGCCGGTAACTGACTTTGGGTTTGCCAGGATTTGTTTGGCTGTACCTTGTGCAATAATTTCACCACCATGAACGCCGGCTCCTGGTCCAATATCAACTATATAGTCGGCACTTAAAATGGCTTCTTCGTCGTGCTCAACAACGATAACGGTATTACCAAGATCACGCAGATAAGTTAATGTATTTAATAAGCGTGTATTATCACGTTGGTGTAAACCGATTGATGGTTCATCTAAAACATACATTACACCGACAAGCCCGGCACCAATCTGACTGGCGAGACGTATACGTTGTGCTTCACCACCGGATAAGGTGTCTGCTTTTCTATCCAGTGACAAATACTCCAGACCAACATTCACAAGGAAGTCTAAACGCTGACTAATTTCCTTTATAATTTTTTCAGCTATTTTCCCCTTATGGCCTTTTAACTTTAGCTTCTGGAAAAAACTTTGTGCCTGTTCAATAGGTAAAGTGGTGATCTGTGGCAGAGTAGTGTCTTTTACAAAGACATGACGTGCAGCCTCATTTAGCCGGGCGCCTTTACAATCCGGACAGGGTTGCTGACTAATATATTTGCCAAGCTCTTCGCGAACAGTGTTTGATTCTGTTTCGCGATAACGGCGTTGCATGTTGTTAATAATACCTTCGAAAGTCTGCACTTTTTTATGTTGTCTGCCGTTATCATTGAAATAATTGAAGGTTATTTTTTCAGTGCCACTACCATATAAGAGTTTTGTCTGAACATCCTTTGAAAGTTTTTCAAAAGGAATATCCATATCAAACTTGTAATGTCCTGCAAGGGATTCAATCATCTGGAAATAATAGATATTCCGACGATCCCAACCCCGAATGGCACCACTGCTTAAACTTAATTCCGGATGAACAACCACACGTTCTGGATCAAAGAATTGATTGACTCCTAGGCCATCGCAGGTAGGGCAGGCGCCTGCCGGGTTATTAAATGAAAAGATGCGTGGTTCCAGTTCTGTAATTGAGTAACCACATTCCGTACAGGCATAACGCGCAGAAAATACAATATCACCATGCTTTTTTGCCTGGGTTTCATCCATATAGGCAATACGTGCCAAACCGTTTGAGAGTGTTAAGGCGGTCTCGAAAGAATCAGCTAAACGTTGCTTTATATCTTCACGTACTTTAAATCGATCGATAACAACTTCAATTGTATGTTTCTTTCGTTTGTCTAAAGTATCGAGTTGGTCTAGCTCATGAATCAATCCGTCTACACGTGCTCGTACATAACCATCGGCACGTAAACTGTTTAAGGCATGTTCGTGTTCACCTTTACGGCCATCAATCACAGGAGCAAGCAACATGAGTTTGGTGCCTTCAGGTAATGCCAGAACCTGATCAACCATTTGACTAACCGTTTGCGCATCCAGTGTGGTGTTGTGTTCTGGACAACGCGGCTCACCAGCGCGAGCAAACAATAAGCGCAAGTAATCATATATTTCTGTTATGGTACCCACAGTTGAACGTGGGTTATGTGATGTGGATTTTTGCTCAATTGAAATAGCAGGGGAAAGTCCTTCGATATGATCTACGTCGGGCTTTTCCATAACCGATAAAAATTGGCGAGCATAAGCAGACAATGATTCTACATAGCGGCGTTGTCCTTCAGCATAAATAGTATCGAAGGCCAGTGATGATTTTCCTGAGCCAGATAGCCCGGTAACGACAATTAATTTGTCGCGTGGTAAATCAAGGTCAATATCTTTCAGGTTGTGGGTACGTGCCCCACGAATATGAATTGTGTCCATCTATCGATTTTTCGTTGAATGCAAACCTGTTAATATACGTGTCTATCGAGATAGACGCAAAAATAAATCTATAAGTTAAAGAAGTATGAGCCAGCCACTAAACCCCATGAATAATGATGCTATGAGCCGAGTTGAAAAGCGTACAGCTGCTTCTTTAGCAGGCGTCTTTTCCACCCGAATGTTGGGGTTATTTATGATCCTGCCAGTTTTCTCAGTTTTGGCGGAAAAAATGCCTGATTACACCCCAACATTGGCGGGCATCGCTATGGGTATCTATGGTCTGACACAGGCTTCCTTACAAATTCCGCTGGGTTTATTGTCCGATAAAATTGGCCGTAAACCCGTCATTATTGGTGGTTTGGTGGTTTTTGCGATAGGAAGCATTGTTGCAGCAATGGCGGATAGCCTGACCTGGATTATTATCGGTCGGGCGTTGCAGGGGCTGGGTGCGGTTGCCAGTGCGGTTATGGCGCTGGCCGCAGACCTAACCCGGGAAGAGCATCGCATGAAGGTGATGGCGACTATCGGGATGAGCATTGGCTTTTCATTTGCCCTTGCTCTTGTTTTAGGGCCAGTGGTAAATAACTGGTTTGGTTTATCCGGCATTTTCTGGCTCACGGCCATTTTGGCTGTTTGTGGCATCATGATTGTGCTGGTTTGGGTACCGACCCCAACCGTTTCGACATTCCATCGTGATGCTCAGGTTGAAACAGGCTGGTTCAAAGCCGCTTTAAGCGATAGCCAACTCCTGCGCCTGGATGCCAGTATCCTTATATTGCACTGTATTTTAATGTCTAGTTTTGTCGTGATGCCCTTTATTCTCCGAGATCGCCTTGGGTTGGTTGTCGAGGGACACTGGCATATTTATTTGCCGATTTTGTTCCTTTCAATGGTGGGTGTGGTGCCCCTCATTATTGTTGGTGAGAAAAAACGTAAACTAAAACAGATGCTTATCCTGGCAATTGTAGTATTGGCTTTAAGTGAGCTTGGATTCTTGCTCGTTGGCCACTCTTTAGCGGGTATCACATTCATGTTATTGTTCTTTTTTCTTGCATTTAATCTGGTCGAAGCAACGATGCCCTCTCTGGTTGCCAAAATGGCGCCAGCTGCACATAAAGGTACCGCAATGGGTGCCTATTCAAGTGCGCAGTTTTTAGGGGTATTTGTTGGTGGAGCGATTGGCGGTTGGTTAAGCCAACATAACGGATTAGACAGCGTGTTGTGGTTTAACGTTGTGCTTATTTGCGTATGGTTGGTTTTAATTATTACCTTACGTGAGCCACAGTACTCAAGTAGTATGCTATTAAATGTTGGAAAGTTGGATAATTCTAAGGCAGCGGAATTAGCCAATACTTTAAGTCAGATAAACGGGGTGCTGGATGTTACCGTGATTGCGCAGGATGGTATTGCGTATATTAAAGCAGACAAACAAATCCTCGATGAAGCTGAGTTAAATAAATATTCGGTTAACAAATAACGAATAAATTAGCTGCAAACTTTAAGAAAAAAACTTACTTTTAAATTATTTAAATAAAGATAACTGGAGGAAGACAATGGCAAGAGGTGTAAATAAAGTAATATTTCATCATATGCTATAAACTATAGGTTAATCTATTGTTTTAAATTATCTTCACTTGTTAGTATGTATTCACTTTTCATCGCTTATATGTGGCGAATTTCTCTGTCTTAAAACCATATTGAACTGCAATACTCTAAGTTTGCAATTACTACCATTTTTATGAATTTATTATTGAAAGGATTTTTTGCAGTTTCCTCTTGCTTAATGACGGCCAATAACTAATCAACAACGCTAATTTGTCATCATCACAATAGAAATATGCTGTAGGCAGCTTTAAAACCTTTGCGATACGTTTAATTGTTCCAAAGTCAGGAACATGCTTATCAGTCTCATACTGGTTCATGCGAGCACTAGCACTGAATTGGTCGATACCCGCTTTAATACCAAGTGATTTTTGCGAGAGCTCGGCCAAGATGCGTGCCTCCCTCAATCGCTTACTTACAGGTGATTTTTTCTTAGCCAAATCCAGCTCCAGGTACTGATTCAGACTAAGATATTCTTAGTTTTTAGCTTGCTTAGATACTAAGGAATCCTTAGTATTGCTTTATAGTTAAATATACATAAGGAAATGAATGTGTTTCAAACAAATAAAGCCGCAGAAGTATTTATACCCTTTGAGTTAAGTAACAATGAAATACAAGCTTGGGATTACATTCAGTACAGGCTAAACATGTATTGGTTGCAAGTTACCTATAGCATCGTCAATGATGATGGAGAGGAATCTCATAATACGATATTTTTGGCTCATCTAGAGCACCTGACTCAATTAAGAAGCATGAGTGGTTTAACATTTTATGATGTGTATCTAGTTTCTCCTAACCATATGAATGGAGGGAAAGGCTGGAAAATGGAAACATTGAAAGAAATTTATTTGGGGCAAGAGCCGGGCTCAGAATATGAACAAGAAGCATATATTTTTATTTTAGATAATGGCAACCGATATGTTCAATCTTATATGGGCTCAGAGGAAAATGATTTAACTCAAAAAGAATTAATATTTGAGACTGTAAATCATTCTGTTTAAGTGATAGTCCAAGATAAATTTGTTGATAATGACTAAATCAAAGATTCTTAATAGTAGTGTTACCCATGTCGGCAGCATGGGCAATCATCATCATGTGCTACAGTCACTTGCATCTATCAGCCTAGCCGGGCTACACCCTAGTGAAGAAACTATTTCGCTTGTCATTCTTATTGCAAATGAAAAGATAACTGTTGAGGAAGCAATAAAAATCGTAAAATCATGGCATCAACATTAATAGTGAAGCTTGTGAGTGAGGCGTAGTAAGTGAAGGGTAAAACTACTGAAGAGTTAACCGCTGAGATACTTATCAGCTTTAATTACACAGTTGACGCACATTCTCACCACCCAAAAACCAAAGAAGACACTGTACGTTTTTGGGATAACAAGACGCCTTATTTTATACATCCTACATGGTGTGCGATGACTTTATTAACAGAAACGAGTCTATCAGAAGAAATACGTTTTAATGGTTATCAAGCATTGCTCTGGCATGATGTGTTTGAAGATACAACTTTGGATCTGCCCGCTGGTACCGCAGATATAGTTCGTCACTACGTACAAGATATGACCTTTAACAATTTCTCTGAAGAAGTTAAAAAAATATGGTCTAAAGACATAATAGTGCAGCTACTTAAACTCTATGACAAAACCTCAAACTTGCTTGATGCTACATGGATGAATGAGAAGAAAAGGAAAATGTATATTGATTACAGCTTACAATTAACAGATAAGGTGCAATCCGAATATGGTGAATTAAATATAGTAAAAATTGCACGAAGTATTGCAAAATATTAAGCTGAACTTGTCAATGAAAAATAAACTTATAAAATCACATTTCACTCTCCCAATAAGTCGACTAAGACGTGAGTTAAACAAATGGATACGTTGGATAGATGGAAACTCAGATGGAGAACTTTTCATTACACGTAACAGAATAGTGATTGCTATTATGGTTTCACCTTCATATTACAAAATTCTTAAAACCTGTAATCCAAAAAAGAAAAATTAGCTACACAATAGAAAGTATAACGAATATTTCTTAACACCAATCTATTTTACCTTGCTTCAAAAAGAAGTGCGATTTGCATCCTTTCGATCTCCATACTGATGGTGATAGAGATGGAAGGTTTCTATTTGTAATACTTAATGTCCAACGTGGTTTTGTTGAATAGTTTACGGGCAAGACTATTTTATCCTTACATCCACATGGGCAGAGTAACTCTACTTGAAATGGTTCTTCTGCTGATCCAATGATGTAAAGTGTTTTCTTTTTTGCGTTATCAACTGGGTCTTCAACAAGTTGTATTGAATAGGGCTTGTCCCAGAGGTTATATAAGGACTTAAATATCCTTCGAAGAAAAATTATTATTGTTTTCATGTCTAGAATTTCTTGTGCTTATCCCCAGTAGCAATAAACAAGTGCAGTGCATTATTTTTTGTAGAATGTGCTCTGTGTTCATAGTATCCATGGGTAAAAGAGTGTTCTTGTTCATCGAACCTTTTATTCGGCTCGATTCTGTACCCATGTAAGCGCGCAATTAAGTCATCCATAGCTATTACAGCGGTTTGCATTGTTACTGCCATAACAGCCTGAATATCATTTGTTTCGTTAGTATAGCCAAGTTCTTTTAATTTTTTATAAAACTCAGGGTCATCCCTGCGGAAGTTTTCATCTCGTAATCTCTCAGAAGAGAAGGCGCTTCGATCTATAAGGCATGACTGGTCGGGTTGTATGTAATGGCAACGTGCAATGACTTGCCTTAAGCTGACTGATTTGTTCTTGTCGACTTTTATTGCTACGCCCAAATCAAAGTATGGAACAAGATAGGCGCATGAGATTTTATTTAATGCATGTCTGGCTGCAACATTATCAATGCATCCGAATATTATATCGCATTCAGAAAGTGCCTTGGTAGTAACTTCTGAAGGTATGAGATCATTTATCGGTGTTACGAGTGTTGGCAGACCTGATTCCTTGATCCATTCTGCATATCGGTCAACTTTTAAAGTTTCTACTTCAGTATCGCTTACACGAGACATTAGCATTCTGTTTAAGTTGCCTTCTTCGATTTTATCAAAGTCAATCAGAATAATATGGCCAGTGTGATAACGTAATAATAATTCTGTCATAGGACTACCGGTACCGGAACAGCCTACAACACCGATTGTTAAATTTTTCAAGATACCTAATGTTGCGGAGCCATAAACTTGAGCAGTTTTTTTACAATATTCCGAGTCATTTTCATCTTGGGCAAAGTCGCCAAAAAAATTAATATTATCACCAGCAACGGAAATCATATCTAATGCTAAAAATTCATCATTAATATCGATTATGCGTGCTTTAATGTTCCCATCTGGGAGCATAATCGCTGATCCATGAGGTTGTAATCCATCTATGCATGATGAAAGGCGAGGTAATATCTTTAGATCATTTACGTTATCGGTATCAGAAAAGTCATTGAAGCCGGTTGGGTGGCTGTGAAGCATAATCAAAGAGAGCCCTTCTTTCTCTAGATGCTCGTAATAGGGTATTAGAAATTTCTCAGTTGGCCATGATAATAAAACAGGGGTTCGTATTGAGCAGGCTTCATAGGGTATATGTTTAATTTCTTTTACTAGTAGGATAACCTCATCGCTGCGAAATACTGATTCACAAAATAAAAGAGTTCCCGCTTCATAACCGTCTGGCGCCATAACATGGGATTTAATATCGGTATGTTGTTTGCCAGTCATGCGTAGTTTTAGCCTCATTACATTCCTCCGGCTTCATGCTCTAATATGCTATAAACGTAAGATATATGTGTAGCGAGCGTGTCGATACCGGGTCGCCATTTTGTATTTTTTGGATAGTGGCGTGACCATTGCCACCATTTTTTACCATCGAATGCAGCCGACTCGGTTATTCGTTCAATTCCTTTTCCGTCTATCCGTGTTACATTGACATCCGTAAAGAACATGTCCAAAGCAGCACCACCGGTATAATCTTGAGGCATCTTGATTTTTAGATTGATCTTTTCAGGCTGAAAAGGTTGTGGCATAAGTAAGCCATACAGGACTACAGCACGAACCTGGCCTTCCTGTATAGCTTCCCATTTTAACCCCAGACCATCCAAATACTGGACATCATCTACAGGTAGATAAAAATCCTTTCGAAGGTCAACCATTGCATGCTTCCTTTGGAACGCTTTCGAAACGTTCAACACCGGGGGCCCTCAAGTCCACAAGCTGATCGGTTGCCAGCTTTTCACGTTTTCCGCCTCTCAGTTTTTGCTGAAGATGGTATTCGCATGGATCAAGACTAGCCGCAGCCAAGATTTCACTTGCAGTTATGGGGGATTGAACCCGGAATTTATCCTTATCTACTTTTATCAGGTAATACTTGACCCGCTTTGGTATAGGCTTGTCGGAACAGGCGTATTCCTCAAGGTCAACAACTTCAATTTCGTCTAGTGTATCTATATCAGTCATTTTAAACTCCTTATCTCTTGCGATTGGGACGTTGGGTTAATGCGGAACCTGCCGCAGTTTTTGCTGCTTTACTGGCATTTTTACTGCGCAATACTTTCGATGCAGCTGTACCAGCGCGCTTGCTTGTTGTTTCATTTCTCTTTTTAGTCATGCTTTCTACCTTAATTGGCTAATGTTTACCCAGATGGGTGATGGATATTTGTCATTTATATGTACAGGCGGCTCACAAGGATGATCTCGGACATGAAAAATAATTTATTTATATGTCCGAGAGATGGGTTTTAGACCGCCTACATACATATTAGGGGTAGAATAACGATGCAGAACATCAATCAGCAGGCAGAGAATATGGATAGTACCCATCTATCGAGAGAAGAGTTGGAAGCAGCTGTATTAGGAATATCGGATGCAGATATTCTCAGAGTAAGTCAAATTGCTAATAGCTACACAGGTTCTCATGAGATGGAGGCAGACGACCTGGTTCAAGAGGCGATTATGAGAACGCTTGCAGGTGACAGAAAAACCTGCCCCAGAGACTTGCCAATCGTATATTTTCTTGCGGGAGTTATAAAAAGCATAGCACATGAAGAACGGGAGAAAAATAAACGCAAAAAAAATGATGAAGATTCATATCAAGCTACGTTGAAACAGTTCAATGATGAAGATTGTAGTACTGAAAATGATGTTCTGGAACAACAACTATATAATGAACTTGAGGCGATATATGAAGAGGACGAAGAAATACTATTACTAATACTATACTTGCAGGAAGGGGAATCTTCGTCAGAAATTCAAAAAAACGAAGGATGGAGCGAGACACATTACAACTCGATACGCAGAAGAATGAGGCGAAAATGGAATGCCCATAGAGAACAGGAGAAAATATCATGAGCAAGAATCGAAGAAATAAACTACCCATATCTGTAGCTGATATATTAGTTGATGACATTCTGGATTCCACAGATAAAGAAATCTTGAGTGAAGCTCTTGAAAAGCATGATGACATTGATTTTGAAATTGAGAAAACAAGAAAAGTAATCAATGAAGCTGTAATGAAAAGCAGGAAATCCAGATTGAATGAAGCCAAAGAACAATTTAAAAACAGTAGAATTTCAAAGCAGAAAAATAATATTTTATCGCTTTCAATTAGTGATAAAAGAAAGTTGATTAACCAAGTTAAAGAATCAGTCGATAGTTTAACTTTGGCTGCACGCAACGAAGAGGAAATGTCAGAATCAGATGCTAATGGCGTTTTGCAAGATCTTATTGATCTTGGTGTGATTGATGAAAGTGGGAATGTAAAGTAATGCATCTGCTTACACCTTCAGAAGAGTTGTTGCAGTCATTGGGGATTACTGAACCAAGTGAAATCGATTTGGAGGCAGTTGCATGGAGTCAAGGAGCAGAAATTAAATATCGAAATTTAGATGGATGTGAAGCTAGAATTTTAGGAGTTGGAGATAAAGCTGTCATATCTATAGACAATCGAGTTATTGATCGGAGAAAGCGTTTCTCTATAGGTCATGAGCTTGGACACTGGCACCATCATAGAGGAAAATCTTTTGCTTGTCGGACAGAAGATATCGGGAACTATGCTGGAATAAATGCAGTGAGCGAGGCAGAAAAAGTCGCTGATAAATACTCAGCTAATTTGCTATTACCTGTGTACATATTTACTGGCATTGCTAGGGAATACACTCAACCAACCTTTGATACAATTTTTTCTATTGCAGATGTATTTGATGTAAGTAAGACGTGTACAGCTATAAGATATGTCGAACATGGACATTTTCCCTGTATGCTCGTCTGCTACACTCAAGCAGGCAGGAAATGGTTTCGCAGAAATAAAGATGTACCTCGAAAATTATTTCCACATGACCAGCTAGACCATGAATCAGAAGCGTTTGAAGTATTGTACGGTGCTAAGGGTAAAACTAAACGTGTAATGTCGCCTGGTGACGCTTGGTTTAACTGGAGGATGGCCGATAGATTTGAAGTATGGGAAGAGACTGTCCAATTGATTGAAGGGGAAACTCTTACTTTGCTAACATGGAAGAATGAAAAAATGCTTGATGAGGCTCAAGAATACTAGAATTATTTTTATGGTTCGTTTTTTGCCGATAACAGACTAAATACATCATTTGTCCCGCTGGTGGTTAATAACTAAAATTGATGGATAAAATTACAAATTTTTGTGGTTTGTAGTGATTAAAAACTAAACAATGGCACATAGAAGAAATACATATTCTGCAGTCGTTTCAAATGTTGATGTAGGCAGTTTTCCTACGATTCTTGAAGATGATTTTAAAGTTCATTGGTTATCCCTTACTTACTTTTTGGATTTAGTTCGAGTAGGTACAAAATTAAGTTCGATTAAAACTTATGCTGATCATTTAGTTGATTTTATATCTCAATTAGAAACCGATGAGCTAGAACTTGATCAGGTTTCTGACAATTGGCTAGTTGCTTATAAAGATACAATTAAGAGTCGGCTAAATTCATCAGGGAACGTTAATACTGAGGATTATGCAACTCAAATATTACGCAGTACTGTATATTTCCTTAATTGGTTAGAAGTAAATAAGTATATAAGGGGCGTTGTAGGTGAAGATGAAAGCTATAAAGTTAGAATTCAGAAAACTTCAAATGATATTAAACATAGGTTATCAAAAAGTAACTCTAAAGGTAGAAGACGGTATGCAGCACCACGAACAGAGTGGATTGATGCAATAAAAATTTACGGCCCAAAACGAGTCGATTTAGCTGTACGATTTGAGTTAATGATTGACTGGGCGAAAGTAATTGGTTTGCGAGCTATGGAGGATTGTAATTTAAAGATAGAACAATTACCGCAGATTGAAACATCTGAAAAGGCAATTTTAAATAAAAAATTATTAACTATAAATTTGAATGTAACAAAGGGAGGGAAAATAGAAACAGTACCAGTAAGTCCAATGCTTGTAAAACAAACTTGGGAATATATTAATGGTTATCGAAATGACATTGTTGAAATAATGGAAAGGAATCTAAGAAAGAAATATGAAATATATAGGGATCCTGGATATATATTTCTCTCAAATAAAACAGGCAGCATGTTAACACCTAGATCTTTTTCAAATTCTATCAGAAAAGCATACCTTGCTGCCGTAGAGAATGGTGATCTGACAATTGATGAGCGAGTATGGGCTCATGGCCTCAGACATAACTTTGTGGTAAATACAATGAAGCAATTTGACATGGATAAGCGAATAAAGAGACCTGAAGCAGTGGCGCGGCAAGCAACTAGACATGGAAGTGTAGATGCAATGGAACCATATTTAACTGATCGTTTTAATGATGACTTTCATGGCTAGAAGTGTTGTAAGAACAAAACTTACTGTAAATAAATCGGCAAATGTTTCTCATCTCCCATCAAAAAATGAGCTTGTAGTTAAAATGGATAATGGTAAGGATATCTGTATTGAATGGATGCATGATATTGATAATGCTTATCTCATAGCAAATGAACTAAATTTATTTTTAGCTGGAAAAAGAGCTAAGCGAGGAATCGCAAATATATGCTTGAAATATCTTAAATATGTAAGTGAGGAAAATCTATCTGTAGATGTGCAATCACTAAAAAAATATCGCGAAAAGTTGGATGAATCTAAAAAGACTAAATTGAACACAAAAGCACAGAGCTTTGGTGCTGCCTGCAGATTTGTAAAGCATTTAATGTTATCTAAAGTGATTTCATACGATGATGTTCCTGATAATTTTGGTTATGAAGAACGAGAAACAAAAAACTCTTTTGTCGATATTTGCAGAAATCAACTGCCAGTAATACTAAAAAACAATTCCAATGATATTATAAAAATTCAAGAACAGTATGATCTTGATAAACATGAAGCGATGGCTTTATTTTACTGCAATTTATGCATGGATAAATTGCAAGAGTTTGCAGAAGATAATATAAGGAAAATATTTGAAGATTGGGAAATGGTTGATGAAATTATTTCTCAACTGGACAAAGATACAATTATTGAGAATCAGAAGGTTAAAGTATATAGAGGGAAAGATAGAACAATTCCTCAAGCAATAAGTATTTTATTTTCAAAATTTGGAAGAGCGCTTCCTGCTAGTACATTATGGCCAGTTGGAGTGGTAGACTTTTGTAAAAGTAAAGGTTGGATCCCGAGCAGAATTCGAGGAGCTTTTTTCCCCACATTAAAGACATTAGACAGCTTCTTGGTTCTTGCGTTAGCAAATCATAGATTAATGCCGAATGTTGACTCCGTAGCATTTTATACCTACACAAACTGCTGTAAACCAGCATTTGAAACAGGTCACACGGAAATATATATGGGTAAGTTTCGTGGGGAACCAGTGACAGAGATATTAGCTAATAAAAACTATCTCATTGTTTCATTTCAAAGACTGTCGAGAAGAGTAGAAACTTTACTACCTGCTATGCCTAATGGGCACGAAATACTTAAACAGGAATTTATTCCAATTATGTTGCATTACACTGCTAGCGCAGGAAGAGAAATAAATGTCAAAGCAGTTGATGCTAGTAGTCCAAGCTATATGGTACGTCGATTTATTAAAAAGGCAGCTAAGAAATATCCTGAACTTGCTTACTTAGAAAATAAGGCTACAGGTGAAAACTTTCGACCTACACATGCATATATAAGGAAGCTCTCAGGTGAAAGCATATATAAAATCAAAAATGCGCTCAACCACAAAAACATCTCAACAACGGAGGGATATGTTAGTGGAATCGAAACAAAAGCTATTCAAAATAAAAAACATCAGGATTTTCAACGTTATTTAATTTCTGAATCAACACAGGGAGGGTTAAGAAGAACAGGAAGTGGATATATCTGTGACGCTACTTTAGCAGAAGATCCAGATTGCATAAGATTTAATAATTGTATTCAGTGCAATGCAAAACGCATTGTCTTCGAAGATATAGAGATTACTGCTGAATGGATTGCCTGGAAAGATGCAATTATAAAAAACAAAACTTATTTGCAAATAAATAACCCAACACGATGGGTATCATTTTGGGAGCCGAAATTAGTGGAGTTTCAGTCACTAATCGCACTATCAAAACAAAACACGTTGAGAAAAGCATTAAAAATTGCAAATGAGCTAACATTGCCACCTCTGGATTAAAGCCATAACAGATGAAAAATTTTAAATTTGAATTTGAACAATCGTTTAATCAGTCGAAGAATTTACTTCAACCTGTCTGGTTACTGAATAACCTTGATGATGATATGTGGTATTTAGCAAGTCATTTAGATGGTGAATATGATTCAACAAGGGTTATAAACTGGAAATTCAATCGAGTAGAGTATTTGGGGATTTCAACAGGTAGAGATATATATTGGAGAAATGTTGGTAAATGTCTTACGTATTATTTAATGGAGTCTGGTAAAACCTCTTGTACTAAAACGAGCACTCTATCAGTTTATGCCAGAGAAGTAAGAGCGATGTGCCAATGGCTTTGCTTTGAGCGTAGATGTCTCAACGTGAATAGCATTAGAGAGCATGATATCGATGCTTATGAGAAGTATATTGGAACGCTTAATGTTAAGGTTAATACAGTAATTTTAAAACTAATGATGGTGAAAATGCTATGGAAACTTAGAGTGGAACTTGGGGAAGGTTTATCCTTTGATCCATATATTTCAATTAGTGCATTGAAAAAGAAAGCAAGAATATTGGGTGACAGGAATGGACATACAAAGACTATCAAGCCAAATGAATTATTTTTAATGATTGATTTTGCTTTGAAAAATATGTCTGATGCTCCATTATGGATAAATTACATGAATACATATTTAGAGGATAAAAAAAAATATAGAAAAAATGTTTCTGTACATTTTAAGAAGAAAACTGGCATATCATCAAGCAGGTTATTTGATAAGTTACGCATACTATACGGATCAGCACTTGTCATAATGTTAAGCTTGTTGGCAGAAAGAAAACACGAGTTATCAGCAACAAAATATAACGATGTGCAAAAACTGTTGTTTACAGAAGAAGATGAATTAATTGGGTTACTGCACAAGACAGCTAAAACCATAAGCGGAAAAAATACAGAACGACCAGTTATTCATGAAGTTAAATTTGCTCTGAAAATTATTATTGATTTGACTGATTCAAGTCGTGAATTATATTCTGGAGAACTTCTGCTTCTCCGTTTACCCATACATCACTGTGCATCCAGGAACCCCCAGCTAGAGTTAAAAACACAGACTCTTTATCTTATATTAAATAAATTTTCAGAGGCATCTGGATATAAGAAAAAATTACGACCCCATATGTTCCGACGTGCGTTTAGTATGATTTGGGCTTGGCGATATGAAGTTGGGGATTTACACTTATTATCAAAGATGCTTTATCATAACAATGAAATATTTACTAAATTTTATACTGAAGATGAAGATGTTTGGGAGTTTCTTCCCGAAGCACAAAAAGAATTAGCCTATGACGTAATGGAGAAATCTCTATTGGGGAAAAACAAACTTCAAGGTGGTTTTGGTAAGACGTTAGAGAGGTATGGAAGATGGTTAATGTCATCTGTAACTGTTCTTTCAGCAGACCGAATTAAACATTTAGTTGAAAATATGTTCTCACGACAAGAATACAGGATTATATCTCACAGTGATGGTTACTGCGTAATGACATCTAGTCGAGCTAAAAGAGCTCGTTGTTCGACTGATGGAATTAAACCAAATTATTCTAATCGAGATGAATCATATTGTTTTAGTTGCCCAAATTTTGCTGTAGACAAGAGTAGAGAGAAAGTATGGGCTTCCCGTTTAAGAGCACATAAAAAGGTATTTGAGTCGACCGATATTCCGATGTTGAAATTAGCAGCACAAAAAGGAATTGAACGTTCTGAAGTGGTTTTAAAATGGATAAATGAGCCGGGCTCATATGATGAAGTTGGTGGGGAATATGTCTGAATCTAGGAAAGAGAAATTTCAAAGTGCAATACTGCAATCTCTAGATATGCTACTTGAATCAGGGGCTATAATTACAAAGCAAAAAGTTATTAGAAATGCAAAGTTTGATGATGGTTGTTTAGTTGGAGAGACAACCTTGTATAGTCGACACAAGGTTACAAAAGAGTTTGTTCACCAGAAATTGCTAAAAAAAATTGACGATGTAATTGATAAACAGCGTAAAAGAAAGACTGGTAAATCTGATAAAGAAACAAAGACTTACCTTAATAAGCATATTAGAGAATTGAAACATGAAAATAAGAAGCTGTTAACTCAAATTGTTGAACAAGAGTCGAGAATAAAATTAGCTGAAAAATCAATGACTAGTGACAATAATGTTGTTAAAAGTCAGGAGATAGAAGTATATGTTTTATCTAAAATTGTAAATGAATTGTCGAATGGAGCTGTTGAGGACTTTAGACTTCTAGTTGAGCGTTTTGAAACGAAGTATCGGTCGAGTGAAATATTGATGTCTGCACAGAAGGAAATTAGTCGCTACCTCAATCAGGTGGTACAATCTAAATTGGTAAGTCTAGATTCAGTAAAAAAGATTAAAAGCATAAGTAACGAGACAAACCTATAGTAACGCTATCAGAATTGACTGTAACATGTTGTAATATATAAAGAATTGGAGGAGTATTATGTCTCGCGGAATTAATAAGGTGATTCTTATTGGCCACTTAGGGAAAGATCCAGAAGTGCGTTATTCACCTAATGGTGGAGCTGTCACAAACATTACAGTAGCCACATCTGAAAATTGGAAGGATAAAAATACTGGAGAAAAAGTTGAGAAAACTGAATGGCATCGTGTAGTGTTCTTCCGTCGTTTGGCTGAAGTAGCTGGTGAATATTTAAAGAAAGGTTCAAAAGTTTACATTGAAGGCAAGCTTCAGACACGTAAATGGCAAGACCAACAAGGTCAGGATCGTTACACAACCGAAGTGGTTGCTAACGAAATGCAAATGCTTGATTCAAAAGGTGGCAGTGCAAATTATAATCAAAACCAACAAAGCTCTGCGCCGCAACAACAATCTTATGCACCTCAAGGTCAAGCTCCACAACAATCTGCACCAGCTACAGCACCTGCTATGAGCGGTGGTGATTTTGATGATGATATTCCTTTCTAATTGATAGATAAATAAATGTGTTAAGTTATTTAATGGATCTTTACATGTATCTTTATGTGTAAGATCAGAAATATTTCTTACTATGCCTCTCATTAGTATAAAGATATGAGAGGCATTTTTTATGTCCCAAATTTTTAAAAATGGTGAGCTTATTCTTAAATGTGCAATCTCTATCGTAATTGCCAGTACAGAAATCAAGTGCTAGACTAAATCTGATGGAACAGTGGCGTTCAAATATACAGAAATACAAAGCAGTTCATTGGCTGCTGACTTTTGCTATTCTATTGATGGCGATTTCAACAGCGCATATTCACTTGCATCATTCTCACAGTGACATTGCAACTGAACATCAACATGTTGTAGATTTACATCTTTTAGCAGATACATCAGAGCAATCACATCACGATGAAGACACAAATATTATTGATGCAACGCCTGATGTAGTAATTAAAAAGAGCAGCTTTGTTTCCCCACTTTTTGCTCTGTTAGTTTCCTTTGTTATCACATTTTTGCTAACCAGTATTCGTACTAGTTTTAAACCTTGCTATACCTATGTTAGTTTAAAACAAATTTTAATATATTTCGCACCACCCCTTCGCGCACCTCCTGCACACTAACTTCAATAATTAAAAGCCAACGGCAGTTACCCAGTCTAACTGCGTGTTTAATTTATGGCGATTCTCCATTTTGATTGTCGCCGTATCAATAAATAAATTGCACGTATCCTAAATTAGTTTGAAGCAATTATTTATTTTTAGAGGTTAGGACGTTATGTTTTTTTCAAACAAACGGTATGTTCGCAATGTATTTAAATCGACGAGCATTTTATTTTTAATGATATTGGGGAGTGTTGTTAATGCATCAACTCTCAGTAATATTCAGGATGCGCCTGAAGCGTTACAGCAATTTATAAAGCAGATATTACCAACGCATCCACGTTTTATTGCAGCTCAAGCTGAGCGCGATGCTGCATTGGCTAGCTATTCGGCTTCAGATAATGCTATCTATAATCCTGAGTTGGAATTAGATATTGAAAAAACAAATATAAGAACATCAACGATAGGATTGAGTCAAACAATTGATTGGGGAGATCAGCAAGGTGCAAAAACGGAAATTGCAAAACACATAGTTGATGCTGCCCAAGCTGCATTCCAAAAAAAACGCCAAAAATTAATTCGAGACTTGTTGTTTTTCTCTAGAGATTTTCACAATAAGTTACGATTAGCAACACTTTCAAACCAAAGATTAAAGTTAATGAAAGACTTCTCTAATGTCGCCAGGCAAAAACATAACGCAGGCGATATAAATCAAGTTGAGTTAGATTTAGCGCAATTAGCCTACAGTGAGTCGGTTCTAAAAAATGCACAGGTAACAACAGAAAAGATTAATGCTGAACAAGCCTACATCGCTTTATACGGTGTCGAGTTTAAACAAGGACATGATAATTTAACCAATGTCACAGTAGATTTTGATGAGGTGGTGCTGCCATCTGATTTGAACAAGTTTATTCGATCACTTCCACAAATGAAAATATTTCGAGCCAGAGTTGCGGCAAGTAAAAGTACGATTGGCCTGCGTGAGAGTGAAAGCAGCGCTGATCCGACCATCGCAATAAGAAGCGGAAAGGAAGATAAGGAATCACTGGTCGGTGTCAGCGTAACCATACCGCTTAACGTACGAAATAGTTATAGCGCAGAAGTTAATGTTGCACGAAAAGAGTACTTGCAAGCTGAACAACTGGCACAGCAAGCCTGGCGTAATTTACGTCGAGATATAACGACACAAACCAGACACTACCAACTCATGCGTACGGCATGGCTGCAATGGAAGCAAAGTGGTCAGGTGAGTATAAATCGCCAGATGAAATTATTAAAACGATTGTGGCAGTCAGGCGATTTAAGCACCACTGAATATCTAGTACAAATTAATCAAGCACTGGATACACAAGCAGCAGGAATTGAATTGCAGACAACACTTTGGTTGAGTTGGTTAACCTGGCTGGAATCCACCGCACAAATTGAATCATGGCTTAAAATTAATCCTTTGAGGAATCCGTAATGTTACGAACTCTACTTTTTATTTTTTTAACTTTTTCATTAGCCGCGTGCAGTGATCATAATAATGAAGATGTACATAAAACCTCAGAAAAGCATGAATCTTTAAAAAGTCACTCTGAACATGAAGATCATAAAGACATTGAACATCATGATGATATTCAGAAAAAATCACACACTGATCATACAGACCATAAAGATGAAGAGCATCATAGCGCGAGTGAGGATAAACATGACGAAGAAGGTGTTGTTCATTTAACGCCTGAGCAGATGAAAGCCGCGAACATTATCGTTCGGTCTCTTGAATTCAAAAATGTAGAGATGTCTATCCGTGCACCCGGCGAAATTCAACTTAATGGATATAAAACATTTAAAGTATCACCTCGAATCAATGTGCAAGTTACCAGTCGTCATGCAAAGCTAGGTGATGAAGTTAAAATAGGAGAAGCACTTGTTACACTATCCAGTGTTGAAATGGCTGAAGCACAAGGACAACTACTACTGGCTGATAAAGAATGGAAACGTGTTAAAAAACTTGGACGAAAAGTAGTATCAGCCAAACGGTATATCAAGGCTAAAGTTGAGTATGAGAAAGCTTTTGCCAATGTGAAGGCCTATGGTATGAGTGATAAAGGTATTTCATCCTTACTTGATCAGAAACGTACAGCAGACGGATCATTTCAGCTTGTAGCACGACAAACTGGACGTATTCTTCATGATCAGTTCGTCATCGGTGAATATATTAACGCTGGATATGAACTGATGGTGATTGCAGATGAATCAACCATGTGGGTTGAAGCAAGAGTAACGCCTGATGTAGTCAGTCAAATTAACTCGGGTAACAATGCCGAAGTCATTTTTGGCAAGCATCGAATCTCGGCAAAGGTCACTCAATTACATCATTCACTTGATGAAGCGACGCGTACAACAGCTGTTCGTATTGAAGTACCAAATAAGAAGGATTTATTGCATGCTGGGATGTTTGTCACCGTACAGATCTCAACAAGTAATAAAGCAAAAGCAATGCAAATAGCTGAAGCCGCTGTTTTGCGCAGTAGCGATGGTGACTGGGTCGTGATGGTTGAGCAAGAAGAAACCGGTGAATTTAGAGCCGTTGAAGTTGAACTTATACAAGTTAATGATGGTATGGCGATTATAGAAGGTATTAAAGCCGGTACGCGTGTCGTCTCTCAAGGTGCATTTTTCGTTCAGTCTGAACTGGCGAAAGGCGGCTTTGATATACACAACCATTAAAGGCATTCGATCATGTTAAATAAATTAATTGATATAGCTGTTGGAAATCGCTTGTTGGTGGTACTTGCTTTAGTTGCAACAGTCTTTGGTGCACTCATTTTATTACCCAAACTCAATCTTGACGCCTTTCCTGATGTCACTAATGTACAGGTCACTATTAACACAGAAGCGCCTGGGCTTGCCGCGGAAGAACTTGAGCAATTAGTCACCTTCCCTATTGAGGCGGTGATGTATAGCCTACCGGATGTTGAAGAAGTCCGTTCTATTTCTAAAACAGGTTTATCTGTGGTTACCGTTGTTTTCAAAGAAGGTAGCGATATTTACTTTGCGCGGCAATTGGTTTTTGAACGATTACAAACTGCGCGTGAACAAATTCCAGATGGTGTCGGCATTCCTGCAATGGGACCAAACACTTCAGGCTTAGGGCAAGTTTTTCAGTACATGATCCGCTCTGAGAAAATGGGATCATACGATGCTTTAACTCTACGTAGTATGAATGACTGGGTTGTTAAGCTGCTGCTGATGCCCGTTGAAGGGGTAACGGAAGTCTTATCATTTGGTGGTGAAGTCCGTCAGTACCAAGTACAACTTGATCCTCAACGGTTACTGAGTTTTAAACTCACATCTAAAAATGTTGCAGAAGCTTTGGAAGTCAATAATCGTAATGCTGGTGGTTGGTATATGGATCGTGGTGCAGAACAGTTGATTATTAGAGGCGTTGGCTGGGTTCGCAGTGGAGATGAAGGTTTACGTGATATTGGTAATATCCCACTTAAGCAACATGATGGAATCGTTGTTAAGGTCAGTGATGTTGCCACCGTACAATTTGGCGCGGAGA
>Ga0316207_10001213_pt1 | contig 33060 bp, 27 predicted proteins | sample 6weekpyrite_MG_FD_204943 | JGI IMG/M metagenome (GOLD analysis project Ga0316207, IMG submission 204943) | Microbial mat bacterial communities from mineral coupon in-situ incubated in ocean water Damariscotta River, Maine, United States -... | ecosystem: Environmental > Aquatic > Marine >...
CCAGCGGCAATGTATCCGGCGCCCGTTATGTCGGTGGCCTGGTGGGTGATGCCAACACAGGTTCGATTATCGAAAAAGGACTTGCCGTGGGTGCGGCAACGGGCACTTCCAGCGTGGGTGGCCTGGTAGGCTGGAACGACGGCGGCAGCTATACCGCGAACCACTTCGCCAACGACCGGGGCAATTTCAATGCCATCGGCACCAACCACTCCGGCGTCACCCTGAACCCTTCTGGTGCCGAGGGCTTTTCTCTGGTGCACCTGCAATGCCCAGTCGATCAGAACGACACGGCCTGCACTACAGATACCTTGTATGGAAACTGGCAATCCTACAGTCTCCTCATCGGCCCGCTATGGGATTTCGGTACGTCCACTCAGCTTCCCGGCCTGAATATCGACGGTGTCATCTACCGCGACGGGGATGGCAACGGCACCCTGGACTAGGGAAATGCTGATTGAGTCTCCTGTTACTCAGCAAGTGTCTGAATGTGCTGTGACAAGGCATACTCCACCGCTGAATGACCGGTGTCTCGCAAGATCAGTGCATCCTTCTGAAGGGTGTATCTAAGCTGACCACCTGCCTTAGCTGCTTGTTATTCACGCTCTGTATTACTATCCAAACTATTAATGATTGGGCAATCAGGTCGCGCATCGCCGTGGCAGTTATCAGCCAGGTGCCTCAGCGCTCGGCTCATCTCATAGATTTCCTGCGCCTTGCGTTCAAGCGCTTCTACATGCTCGAGTGCCAGCCTTTTGACATCGGCACTCACGCGACTTTGGTCTCGCCATAGCGCAATGAGTTCACTCATCTGTGTTACCGAAAAGCCCAAATCACGAGCGCGCTTAATAAAACAGAGGGTCTTGACATCATTTTCAGTATAGCTTCGATAACCGGCTTCTGTTCTCGATGCAGGCGGGATCAAGCCGTTTGATTCGTAATAACGAATCATTTTTGCAGATACACCCGATGCTGCGGCTGCTTTGCCAATATTCATTTGCAGTCCCTCTATGTTCAGTGTCGCTTCATCAATATTCAATTAAGATAGACTGGTTTCCCATGGGAAGCTGGCGTGTCAATAGCCTCTGCATCTTTGGAGATAGCAAATTGGCGCAATCGCAGCGCATTGCCAAGCACGAACACGGAGGATAAGGCCATAGCACCGGCGGCAAAGACGGGTGACAACAGAATACCCATCGAGGGGTACAGAATTCCCGCGGCCACAGGTATCAGGGCCGAGTTGTAAGCAAAGGCCCAAAACAGGTTCTGCTTGATATTGCGTATAGTCGCCTTAGAAAGCGCAATGGCATTCGGCACACCTTGCAAGCCCGCAGACATCAGCACAACATCTGCCGCTTCAATGGCAACATCGGTGCCTGTACCGATTGCAATGCCAATATCAGCCTGCGCGAGTGCTGGGGCATCATTAATTCCATCGCCCACAAATACGAGTTTACCGTACTCCGCCTTAAGGGCCTGAACCGCTTGCACCTTACCTTCAGGCAAGACGTCTGCGACGACTTCGTCTATACCCAGTTTACTGGCAATTGCATTCGCGGTGCGTTTATTATCGCCGGTGATCATCGCAACCTTCAAACCCAGAGAATGCAGGACATTAATCACGTCCGGTGTTTCTTTCTTGATTGGGTCAGCCACGGCAACAATGGCTGCGAGCGCCCCATTAATGGAAACATAAAGCGGCGATTTACCCTCCGCGCCTAGATGAGAGGCGACCACGGTAAATTGTGCCAGATTGTGGCCAAGTTTTTCCATATAGCGATCTGCGCCTATTTCAACTTTTATCTCTGCCGCGTTCGCTTTTACGCCATAGCCTGTAATGGATTCGAAATGCTCGACTGCAGGTAGTTGCATGCCTTCATCTTCCGCCGCTGTAACGATAGCGCGCGCGATTGGATGTTCTGATTTCGACTCCACAGCCGCAATCAAGGCGAGGATTTCATTACGCTCGAATCCTTCAGCAACAACCAGATCAGTTAGCGATGGCTTGCCCTCGGTGAGGGTGCCGGTTTTATCAAGCGCGACAACCCTGGCGTCCTTGAGTAGCTGCAGCCCTTCGCCCTTACGGAATAAAATACCCATTTCTGCACCGCGACCCGTGCTTACCATGATTGAAGTTGGGGTAGCGAGACCCATGGCACAGGGGCAGGCAATGATTAAAACAGCTACCGCATTGACAAGTGCAAAGGTTAAAGCTGGAGACGGCCCATAGAAGAACCAGATAACAAACGTAAGTAAGGCCGCTGCGATGATGGCAGGTACAAACCATAGCGTCACTTTATCCACCATTGACTGTATTGGAAGCTTGGAGCCTTGCGCCTGCTCTACCATACGAATAATTTGAGACAGTACGCTGTCCCCTCCTATTGCCGTGGCCGTGAGTGTAAGTGCTCCTTTCTGGTTTACAGTGCCGCCCACGACCGGATCGCCCGTGTGTTTCGCGACAGGAATGGGTTCGCCCGTAATCATTGATTCATCGACATAGCTGTTACCCTCAGCCACATTACCATCGACAGGAATCCGCTCACCCGGGCGTACTTCGACGAGATCACCCGACTTAACTTCATTAATACTGATTTCCAGCACCTGCCCATCAAGCTTTATTCGAGCAGTTTTAGCTTGTAATCCAATGAGTCTTTTAATGGCAAGTGATGTGCGCCCTTTCGCACGGGCCTCTAAAAAACGACCCAACAAAATTAGCGTGATAATGACGGCGGTCGCCTCGTAATAAACGCTAACGGTACCCTGAGGCAAAACGGTGGGCAAAAATGTCGCCGTGATGGAATAGCCCCAGGCTGCCGAAGTGCCCAATACAACGAGGGAATTCATGTCAGGGGCTAGACGCAGTATCGCAGGCACACCCTGCTTAAAAAAACGCTTACCCGGCCCTATAAGGACAAAACTGGCAACAACAAACTGGATGTACCAGCTAAGCTGTAGACCAATCGTATTGGCTATAAAGGCGTGGACAGCAGGGAATAGATGGGCACCCATTTCGACGAGAAAGAGCGGTAGCGTCAAGACTGCGGCAATAATGAGATCATGCCTGAGCAACGCTAACTCTGCATCTTTTCTCTCTTCGACTTCGTCAGAATCCTGCCCTGCCTGGCTTGCTGGGCGGGCCTCATACCCCACTTTTTCGACAGCCTCGATGAGCGTATCAATATCAGCTCGGCCGCGAACAGTCGCTCGCTCAGTTGCCAGATTGACAGTCGCCTCTTGAACACCGGAAATAGCCGATAATGCTCGCTCTACTCGGCCTGCACATGAGGCACAGCTCATGCCTTTAATAGCCAGCTCGATGCTGTAAGTCGGGACCGAATAGCCCGTTTTTTCTATTGCTTCAACCACTTGACCTGGGTCAATCGGCTCGACAGACTGAATGGTTACGCGCTCGGTGGCCAGGTTGACTTCTACATGTGAGATGCCGCCCACTTTCTTAAGCGCATTTTCTACACGCCCGACGCATGAGGCACAGCTCATGCCCTCAACTGGAATACTGAGGCTTTTAGTTTCTGGTGAAGCATGTTTAGACGGACTGTTCATCGTTTGCTCCTTCTTTAGCGTTTCAGTGACGATATACCGAAACGATAAACCTTCCAATAGTGGCAAGGTCAAGCACTCTTAATAAATAATCAAATTTTCCCACTATTTTTCTAATAACGGACAAATACCAAAAAGTTTTCGAAAACCTGTTGACCTTACCATTATTGGAAGCCCTACCTTCTCTGGATGACTTTCAGAGACCTGCTAGTCAAGACCCGACTTAATTTTATTCACTAATGATATGAGGCTATCAATGATGCATTACTCACCCTTATTTAAATTCATCCATCTTATTTGTGCTCTTGCTGTCTTTGTCATCATACCCCTCGGTTTCTATATGAAAGGCGTGGGTGACGAAGAACTTCTTATCACGCTCTTTGATTCGCATAAATCACTTGGGGTGTTGATTCTGGCCATCGTAATATTTCGAATATACCTAAGAATTAAAAGCGTCGAGCCATCAAGCACTGCCAGTCATACCCGGTTAGAGCGCGTTTTATCAATCATTACGCACAGAAGTCTTTATGCGCTGCTTCTGCTTATGCCTTTATCTGGATGGCTTATGTCAAACGCAGCGGGCTTTGCGGTGCCGTTTTTTGGGCTATTCGAACTCCCTGATTTGGTCGCCAAAAATGACGACGCTATGGCCGTGTACCAGAGCGTCCATTTTTTTGCCGCCTTCACGTTGATCGCCCTGATCATGCTGCATGCTGCTGGCGCGCTAAAACATCATTTCATAGATAAGGACACAACGCTAAAACGCATGAGTTCAAATTATCTGGGTAACGCAGGGGGAATTTTTATTGCCTCAACGACGAGCATCTTTTTTGCTGTTTCTATTTATCTTTGGGTATCTGGTGAAGGCGTTCAGAATACAGCGCATGATCACGCGCACGCCGCAGGTCATATGAGTATGCAGGCTTCGGCGCAAGATTCATCTTCAGTAGATGTTAGTGATCATTCAGAAGAAGCGATGCACAATTCTGAACAGCACGGCGCTCATTAACAAACATTGAATGAATAAATGGTGCATTGATTTTCCGCGTTTTATCTCAAATAACGGCGCAACATCTTATTTAGTTTGTCCCTTTACAAACTAAGGCTGCATAATGCTAAGGGAAACTTGCTGAAGTATTTCCTGCATAACGAGAGTGTATAGATTATTGTGTAGAGAATTTTTTACTGTAAATCGCTCTTGTGGCTTTTATATAGCAACGAGATAAATAGCTAAAACAATTCAGCCTATATCAGGTTCTTGTCCAGGTTATTGTGGCGTTTAAAACATTAAGAAACATTCAAAACAACACAGTTGACATCACACCTCGCATCTATCAAGATAAATCTATGAATAACAGTCAACCACAAAGAACAGCTCGAATTACCACCATTCCATAGGAATGGCGGAATACCTGATGCATATATGATTATCAAACCCGCCCATGAGGCGGGTTTTCTGTTTCTGCTTCATGGGTTTAATCTCATTGAATGGAGGTAGTATGAACAAAATAGCCGTTTTCGGTAAACCCGGTAGTGGAAAATCCACATTAAGTAAAAAACTGTCAGCAGCCACAGGTATCACATTACATCCCCTGGATTCTATTGTGTATGAAAATAATGGTGATCTGGTAGATCGAAAGACCTACGATGCAGCACATGAAAAGATACTCTCTTCTGAGAGCTGGATCATTGACGGTTTCGGGCCGATGGAATCGTTCAATAAACGACTGGCTGTGGCTGATACATTGATCTATATCGACCTGCCTTATATTGCTAGTTACTGGCTGGTAACTAAGCGATTATTAAAAGGCCTGTTTATTAAGCCGGAAGGCTGGCCAGATGGCAGTTCGATTGTCAAAGGATCGCTACAAAGTTATAAGGTATTAAAACTGTGCCCAAAATTCTGGAACGATGATTTTATGCAACGATTAGAAGACATATCCACTCATAAAACCTTATATATTATTCGCTCGTTGGGTGATCTAAACAGCTTTGTTGAAAGTAATGTAAAATAAATACTTACTTATTGAGTGGTTAGACTGCCCGTTAGGTTAAGCTATCGAATTAACTAAATGCTAAATCACAATTTATCAGTCAACGTTTACTCATTACTGTTATTTTCACCCAGTAACGTCAACATAAATTTTAGATTTTAAAAGGATCGAAAATGAGCTTTAAATCTTATTCCGCATGGGATGCAAATACTCGCTGGTTTCACTGGATCAACCTGCTCTGTGTTATCGGACTGATTGCTGTGGGAATAGCTATTCTCAATGGCAAGGCACTGGGCGTTTCTACCGAAGGTAAGATTCTGCTCAAAACCGTGCATGTGTTGATTGGTTATGTTTTCGCGTTAAATCTATTGTGGCGATTAATCTGGGCCTTTATTGGTAAGCAGAATGCAAGGTGGCGCGCTATTTTGCCTGGTGGACAGGGATACCTGAAAGAATTGCGTAGTTATGTTACTGCTGTTAGATCGGGCAAACCACAGCAGTATATTGGTCATAATCCTGCTGGACGCATTGCCGTTACGCTTCTGCTTTTTTTATTATTAGCCCAGGCTGTTACCGGGCTCGTACTGGCTGGCACTGATTTATTTTACCCACCCCTTGGTTCATGGATTGCCAGCTGGATAGCAAAGCCGGGAATTGATCCCGCAACACTTCTACCATATGCTAAAGACACCTATGATGCTGCCTCTTATGAGGCAATGCGCGCTTTTAGAAAGCCATTTATTACGATTCACTACTACGGGTTTTATACGCTTCTCAGTTTAATCGTTATACATATCATCGCTGTGGTAGTTACCGAAATACGCGAAGGTGGTAATTTAGTATCTGCTATGTTCACCGGTAAAAAAATAATGAGTGATACGCCTGTTGATTTAAAGGATAAAGTTACTGACGAGGTAGAAAAGTAGTCAATAGACAGGAATCACCTCATACAGACCATTATTCCTGCAGGCCACGGAGTGAAAAACGCCTGTCCAGGCAGTGATAATTCTATAATTAAAAAAATCTGAACTTAGAACCACTACAGGTATCAAAAAAAATTGGGAGGCTCACTGATTTGTTATTACTCTGGAATAACTAAACAGGTCTTTATTAATCATCAGGATTTATAAGGCTTTTTATAGAAAACCAGACAACGCACCAGGTCCTTCGATATCAGGAATCGATCTGCTAGATGCTGCCTGAAAGGCTTACAATAAACCCAGAAAACTCTTACAATTCGCCACAAATACAAACAATGAAGCAGAATTTAGAATATGACTGACAATCAGCAAGAGAAATACGCCCACTATACTAAAATCGCCTGGCGTATATACGCGCTAATAGCCTTAGTCATTATGGCTGTATTAGTACTCGTAATTGCACGTGACACCGAAGAAATGGTTTTCTACGGCTTATTAACACCCGCCGCATTTTATGTTTTCCGACCTACGGACAGGTTTATAGGTAAGAAAATTTATAAATACACAGGCGTTTCCAAACCAACTTCGGCAGAGTAAGCAGATCGCTTTATCCATTGTCAGGAGCTGTCCTGATAATGGTTGTTTTATCCAGTACCTTTGGCCGTGCATTGCTTCCCCCCCTGGATGTTGATACCTGAACGTTGATACCTGAAAACCCTCGCCAGAGGGTTTCCTGGTGTGATATGAGCCAATATTTTCTTAGCCCAGATTTCAGCTTAGCGATATAATCGCCCTCCCCGGCTTCTTTATCACTCTTCAGGTACTTACATCCACATGTCCAATCTGGCCTACTCGTTAAAATCCTCAAACAGCCGTTCTGACGACACGCTATTTCAGCGCATTGCTGACGAGTTACGGGGAAAAGGCTATAGCATTAACCCTGCTGCCCTTCCTGCTTATCTCACGAATGACCTTCTCAGCCATCTACAGGCTATGGATACCAGCCAGTTTGACGATGCAGGTATTGGACGTGAGCAGCAGCATATGCAGAACAACTTTGTGCGCAGTGATGAGATATGCTGGATTACCGGTGTATCTACTGCGGGCAGAAACTGGTTAGACTGGACTCACCGATTACAGCTGTTTTTAAATCGACAGCTCTTTCTTGGTCTGTTTTCTTTCGAAAGCCACTTCGCACATTATGCACCCGGTGATTTTTACAAGCGACATTACGATGCCTTCAAGGGGGATGCGAACCGGATTTTATCGGTTGTAGTGTACCTTAATCCACACTGGATACCGCATCAGGGCGGCGAGCTGGTAATCTATCAGGATGAGATGGACAACGAAGGAATAAAAGTGCAACCAGGCCTGGCAACCGTCGTTGTATTCCTAAGCGAAGACTTTCCTCACGAAGTGCTACCTGCAACACGAGATAGATATTCTATCGCTGGCTGGTATAGAGTTAACACAACAACAGCAGACAAAATCGATCCACCTGTGTAACCTATAAACTGAACACATAACGAACGCTAACGGTAAACAGCCATGCCAACAAAAAAGACAAGTATCAACCATGAAAAACTTGACCAGATTGTTTTAAAAGCGCGTATAGAGAGCGAGCAACGTGGTCACGGTTATCGTGAGCAGGCGTTAAAACTATACCCCTGGATTTGCGGACGTTGTGGTCGTGAGTTTAATCGTACCAATCTGCGCGAACTCACGGTGCATCATAAAAACCATGATCACGATTACAATCCTGAAGACGGTAGCAACTGGGAACTGTTATGCCTGTACTGCCATGATAATGAGCATCAACGCTATACAGAAGAACTTGCGAATCATGGTATCGAACTACTGGACGGCGAACATAAAGAAGCCACACACAATCCATTCGCTAATCTAAAAGATTTACTCGATAAAAAATAATCCTCAGTGATAAAAAGTAAAATCAGGAAAGTTTATTTTTCATCACCGCATAATACATCACCGGAATAACGAGCAGCGTTAGCAGGGTTGAAACCAGTATACCGAATATCAGTGATATCGCCAGACCACTGAAAATAGGGTCATCAAGAATAAACAGGGCACCCATCATGGCCGCTAATGCAGTTAGCACAATCGGTTTACTGCGTACCGCACTGGCCTGAATCACCGCCTCTCTAAAGGCAACACCCTGCGCCAGCTGTTCATTTATAAAATCAACCAGCAAAATTGAATTACGCACAATAATACCCGCGAGTGCGATCATGCCGATCATGGATGTGGCGGTAAATTGCGCACCAAACAGAGCATGCCCCGGCAACACACCTATGATAGTGAGTGGAATCGGTGCCATAATAATCAGGGGCACAATATACGAACGAAACTGCGCAACCACTAACAGATAAATTAATAACAGGCCTATAGAATACGCGATACCCATATCGCGAAAAGTTTCATAGGTGACCTGCCATTCACCATCCCATTTTAAGCTGTATTCATAAGGGTTTGCGGGTGGATTAATATAATACTGATGAATGCCCTCGCCTGCTCCATTACTATTCAGTTGATTAACCATATCAATCATTCCATATAAGGGACTATCCAGATCGCCCGCCATATCGCCAGTAACGAATACAACCGGCAATAAATCTTTATGATAGATATGTTGTTCGCGCACAGACTCTTCAATACGCACGATGTCTTCCAGTGGAATACTATTTCCCTGCTGATTTTTAATTGTCAGAGAAAGGATTTTCTGAATACTCGATTTATCTTCCAGCGGTAACTGCACTCTAATTGGCACCGCATATTTAAAATGTTCACCGTGCAGATAGGACATATCGTTCCCCTGCAGCATGGTTTTGAGCAGTTCACTCACCGACTGTTGTGATACACCTAATAAGGCCGCTTTTTGGCGATCGACATGAATAATATAACGCTTCGCGGGGACTATCATCGTGTCATCAACATCTATAATGTCCGCTGTATTTTCAAACAGTTGACGAATGTCATGTGCGACATTTATCTGCCCCGCATAATCAAGGCCATAAATTTCTGCCACCAGCGGCGACATAACCGGTGGCCCAGGCGGTACTTCTACCACTTTAACATTGGCCTGATATTTTTCACCGATAGCCTGAAGCGGTGCGCGCATGGACAATGCAATTTCATGACTTTTTTTATCTCGGAGTGATTTATCCAGCAGATTGACCTGTATATCGCCAACATGACTTCCACTGCGTAAATAATACTGACGTACCAGACCATTGAAATTAATCGGCGCGGCTGTGCCACTATAGATTTGATAGTTCGTGACTTCTGGCACACGGGCTACATAAGAGGCCAGTTCGTCGAGCACACGTGTGGTTTGTTCCAACGGTGTACCTTCTGGCATATCAACAATAATCTGGAATTCAGATTTATTATCAAAAGGCAGCATTTTTAATACCACATGCTGGCTATAAACCAGTGCCATGGATAATGTAATTAATACTATGACAACAATCCCGAGCTGGCTGCGTCGTTTCCGACCCTGTTGTTCATCAAGAAATGGGCCAATGAGTCGTGTAAAAAACACACTGTGTGTCGGCTCACTATGATCCTGATGACTCTCAGATGCTGGCCTGGCGAGAATTTTATAGCACATCCAGGGTGTAAAAATAAATGCAACGGCCAGTGAAATTAACATACCCATGCTGGCATTAATTGGAATAGGACTCATATAAGGCCCCATTAAGCCACTGACAAATGCCATGGGTAAAAGTGCTGCAATCACTGTAAAAGTGGCCAGTATAGTAGGCCCACCCACTTCATCAACCGCCTTTGGAATGGCATCTAACAGGCGCCTATTACCCTGTGCCATATGACGATGAATATTTTCCACCACGACAATGGCGTCATCCACCAGAATACCGATAGAGAAAATCAGTGCGAATAATGAAACACGGTTTAAGGTAAAACCCCAGGCCCATGATGCAAATAGAGTAATCGCTAAGGTAATAACAACCGCCGTACCAACAATAAAGGCTTCTCGTTTACCCAACGCAACCAGCACCAGCAATACAACAATTGACGTTGCAAAAAAAAGTTTGCTGATTAATGTTTTCGCTTTGCTGTCTGCAGTTTCTCCATAGTTACGCGTGACGCTCACATGAACGCCTTCTGGTAAGAAAATACCTTCCAGCTGATGCATGCGCTCGATAACCGCGTTGGCAATTTCAACGGCGTTCGTACCCGGTTTTTTATTCACCGCAAGGGTCACTGCTGGATAATGAATGGACTGCTGGCTTGCTGCCTGCTGAGTACCATAAAACACATGTTGTTTTGCGTAACCTGCACCCAGATTAATATTCGCCACATCAGAAAGATAAACAGGCTGATTATTATTTACCGAGATCACCAGATCAGCGATCTGTTTTTCTGTGCTTAAGAAGCGCCCCGCACTTACCTGTATTTCAGTTGAATCGCTTACCAGCTCACCAGCTTCTGTAGCGGTATTACTGGCCATCAGAGCTGCTTTTAACTCGGTGAGTGAAACACCGTATGCGCTGAGTTTCTGCGCATCAAGTTTTACCTGAACAACTTGCTGCGCACCGCCAATAGTGGTGATTTCTCGCGTGCCTGGTACACGTTTTAGTTCTGCCTCAAGTGCGTGTGCTATCTGTAGTAAATCATAACCACTTCGCGTGTCATCATCTGTCCATAAACTCAGCGCGACAATAGGAACATCATCAATACCCTTGGGTTTAATGATCGGCTGAGCAACGCCGATGCCCTGCGGCAACCAGTCATTATTAGAAAATATTTTGTTATACAAGCGCACAATCGCCTGAGTACGATCTTCGCCGACCTGATACTCAACCGTGAGTACAGAAAGCCCGGGGCTGGACACTGAGTAAACATGCTTGATACCTTCGATTTCAGATAGCACCTGTTCTGCGGGTACGCTCACCAGGCTTTCCACTTCACGTGCAGAGGCTCCGGGATAGGCAATAAACACATTTGCAAACGTCACATTAATCTGAGGCTCTTCTTCACGTGGTGTGACCAGAACGGCAAACAGACCCAGCAACAAACCAAGCAGACCCAGTAACAGAGTAATTTCAGTTTGCAGAAACTGCTTTGCAATACGTCCTGATATACCCAGTTTGCTCTCTGTTGATTGACTGTCGTTATTCATTTTCAGGCTGCTCCTGTGTAGCCTGATGGTTTAGCTGATTTTTTAATAAGGCGGTCGCTTCAAGTGGATTCAGATAAATATCTTCGCCTGCCGACAAACCCGCATGAATAATTCGCTGATTATTTTCATACGTTAATCCCGGGCGAACCTGACGCATGGAAATTTGCTTATCACCTGCCTTAACATAAACCGCATTTATTTCACCACGATGTACCAGAGCTGTCTCGGGAATCACCAGAACAGATGTATGCCCGGTGACAAAACCGACCTTCACCAGCATGCCGGGATAGAGCGACACATCTCTGTCGAGCTGATTGGCAGGCGGCAAATCAACTCTCACTGTAAAACTATGAGTAATTTCATTTGCAAACGGAAACACCGTCATCGAGGTACTATCAATAGCAAAGCCATCATTTAAATAAACTTTTGCCTGATTACCGGTGCGAATGGATTCTATTACCTGCTGCGGAATGTCAGTGACCACGCGCAGCGCATTAAGCGAAATACCACTGACGATAGGTGAGCCCGGATTAACCGACTCGCCCACTTCAACATGGCGTTCGGTGACAATGCCACTATAGGGTGCACGAATAATGGTGTATTCATATTCTTCCTGTGCCTGTTTGATACGCGCGCGCGCAGAATCGAGACGCGCTTTTGACGCTTTGAACGTGGCCCGCGCCTGATCGAGTGTCGTCACTGCCACCAGTTTCTGCTTATACAGGTTTTCATAACGTTCAAAATCGGACTTACTGCGATCATAATCTGCAGTGGCTTCATCCAGCCCGGCATTCGCCAGATCCAGTTCGGCCTTCTGACGCTCATTTCTAAAACGTGCAAGCACATCGCCCTGCTTCACAATATCATTCACATCGAAATAAATTTCCGCCAGGCGCCCGGATGTCTGCGCCTTCATGGTGGCTTTATTAACGGCTTCAATGCGTCCTACATACTGTTTTATCACAGGTGCATTAACACGAGATACGCTTGCCAGTTTTTCAGCGGGAAAATTTTCGGCTACTACCGAGCAGGGAAACAGCAGGGCCAGGCAGAAGGTCGGTAAGAAAGCATGTAAAGAACGCATATTGAATCACCTGTGATGTAAACCACGCCACCGTAAAATGCCTGCAGCGTGACGTGTATTTAAGTGAAATACTGTATCAAAGAAGTATAGATCGCATCAATCATGTGTTTGATGATAATAATCAATCAACAAAGACAATAATAACTAATGTTAGTCCGGTTTTATAAGTTGTTTTGTCTGCTTGTCTATATGCTCGTTTTATTTAGCTGGCGCAAATAATCGAGCTTCTGTTTTATTTTTATCTCCAGACCCCGATCAACCGGGTGATAGATTTCATGCTCACCGAGCTCATCTGGAAAATAGGTTTCGCCCTGCGCAAAAGCATCCGCCTCATCATGAGCATAGCGGTAGTTGCTGCCATAGCCCATGTCTTTCATTAAACTGGTTGGCGCGTTGCGAATATGCATCGGCACTTCCATGGAGCCACTTTCTTTTGCCAGTTGCATGGCAGATTTATACGCACTATACACCGCATTCGATTTCGCGGCACAGGCCAGATAAACAACCGCCTGGGCAATTGCCAGCTCACCTTCCGGGCTACCCAGTCGTTCATAGGTGTGCCAGGCGTTCAGGGCCAGCTCGAGTCCACGAGGGTCAGCATTGCCAATATCTTCTGACGCCATACGCACCACACGTCGAGCAATGTAAACGGGATCACAACCACCGTCTAGCATACGACACATCCAGTAGAGAGCTGCATCGGGATTACTGCCCCGCACTGACTTATGCATGGCGGATATCTGCTCATAAAACAGATCGCCGCCTTTATCGAAACGCCGCAGAGTTTGTGAGGTGACACCCTGCACAATGTCTTCGTTAATAATTAACCGACCCTTTTCTTCTACGGCCAGATCAGCTGAAATTTCCAGAAAATTTAATGCGCGACGCGCATCGCCATCAGCCTGTAGTGCAATGAGTTTAAGTACTTCATCACTCACCTGCAGATTACGTTCACCCAGACCCTGCGCTTCATGACTAAGCGCCTTGCTTAACAGATGTAGCATATCTTCAAGCTGAATAGATTTTAAAACATAGGTTTTACAGCGTGAGAGTAACGCATTATTTAATTCGAAGGATGGATTTTCAGTGGTCGCACCAATAAAACACACGGTACCGTCTTCGACATAAGGTAGAAAGGCATCCTGCTGTGATTTATTAAAACGATGCACTTCATCGACAAACAGAATACTCGGCTTTTGATACACATCGTAAAACTGATGCGCCTTATCGATGGCTGCACGTATATCTTTTACACCGGATAACACCGCAGAAATTGCAATAAACTGCGCCTGAGAATAATTTGAAATTAAGCGTGCCAGCGTTGTTTTACCTGTGCCCGGCGGCCCCCAGAAAATCATCGAATGCAGCTTGCCAGATTCGATTGCAACGCGTAACGGTTTATCGGGCCCAAGAATATGCGACTGCCCGAGATAACCTTGCAGCGTATCTGGGCGCATGCGATCTGCTAACGGGCGGAATTCATTCTCAGACATAGGATTTAGTAAATAGCCGGCATGTTCAAAGGAATTTAATAATCACCCATAACATCAACACCCTGCGGCACCTTAAAAATAAAGGTATCTTCTTTGAACACAGGATTAATGATTAATTTATCAAAACTGATTTCTGTTTGCTGATTAAAGTTATCCAGAAAGCGCATGGTTTTTATTTTGCCGTTTTGCAGGCCGACCAGCATTACTTTAAAATCACTATCTGGCTGTTTTGGAATCAGCTTTACCCAGTTCTGCTGTTCCTGAGAAGGCATTTCAACAATGCTAAACGCAAGGTCCAGTTTCTCTCGATTATCCAGCAGATTAACCGGCGATGACTGCACCTGTTCGTAGGGTCGCACATTCACCTGTTCCAGCTCAGAATCGTACATCCATATTTTCTCACCATTGGAAATAATATTCTGCGGATAGGGCTCACTGTAATCCCAGCGAAATTTCCCCGGCCGTTGCATACTTAATTTTCCCGCAGACTGCTGCAATAGCTCGCCAAATTCACTTTCCAGTTTCTGTTTGAAGCTGGCTGAAAAGCTTTGCGTATTATCAAGAAAAAGTTCCAGCTGCTGACGTGCTGTGGTGTCTGCATTCGCTAGACTGGATGCGAGTAAACCGACAAGAAGAATAACATGTTTGATTTTATGCATTAATAAATCCGCTTTAACCAGGGAACGCCTGTTAAATCATTAAAATTACAGATCCGGGGGTGGTGGCGCTAATACTTCACGCTGACCATTGGATTGCATCGCACTGACCACACCAGCCGACTCCATTTCTTCGACCATTCTGGCTGCACGGTTGTAACCAATTTTTAAGCGGCGCTGCACATAGGAAATTGAAGCCTTACCTGATTCAGTGACAATTTTTACCGCTTCATCATACAGGGCATCCATTTCACCACTCGACTCACCAGGTGATGGCCCTTCTCCCGGCAGCTTGATAACATCACTGTTATCCTGAATTAAATTCGGAATATAATTCGGTTTAGCCTGCTGTTTTAAATGCTCAACCACGGCATGCACTTCGTGATCATCAACAAAGGCACCGTGTACCCTTTCTGGCACACTGCTACCTGCATTTAAATACAGCATGTCACCGTGACCTAATAACTGTTCGGCACCCATCTGATCTAGTATGGTTCGCGAATCCGTTCTTGAAGATACCTGAAACGCAATTCGACTGGGAATGTTTGCCTTAATTAAACCGGTAATCACATCCACCGAAGGTCGCTGAGTTGCAAGAATCAGATGAATACCGGAAGCACGTGCTTTCTGTGCAAGGCGTGCAATCAGTTCTTCGATTTTCTTGCCGACCACCATAATCAGATCAGCGAACTCATCTACTACGACCACAATAAAGGGCATAGGTTTTAAATCTGCGGGTTCTGCATCTGGCATTAATTCATCTTTTACAAATAACGGATCCTTAATCGGCGCTCCGGCTTCTATGGCTTCACTCACCTTGCGGTTATAACCGGTAATATTTCGCACTCCAAGGGCGGCCATTAATTTGTAGCGATTTTCCATTTCTCCTACGGCCCAGCGTAACGCATTGGCCGCTTCACTCATGTCTGTAACAACCGGTGTTAGCAGATGAGGAATGTCGTCATACACGTTCAGCTCGAGCATTTTAGGATCGATTAGAATCAGCCGCACATGTTCTGGCGTACTCTTGTACAGCAGACTGATCAGCATCGCATTAATGCCCACCGACTTACCTGAGCCGGTGGTTCCCGCAACCAGCAGGTGTGGCATTTTCGCCAGATCTGCCACCACTGGATGCCCGGATATATCTTTACCCAGCGCCATGGTCAGGGATGAGGCTGATTTATCGTAAGCCTTGGACATCAGGATTTCGCCCAGTGCCACCACTTCGCGATGCTCATTAGGAATTTCCAGCCCAACCACGGTTTTGCCGGGGATAACCTCAACCACGCGCACCGAAACAATAGATAATGAACGCGCCAGGTCTTTTGACAGGCCGGTAATTTTGCTGGCTTTAATACCCGGCGCTGGCTGCAACTCAAAGCGCGTAATCACCGGGCCGGGGTGCACCGCCACCACTTCCACTTCAATATTAAAATCTTTCAGCTTGATTTCTACCAGACGGGATAACGCTTCTAATGCCTCGGTTGACAGGCCCTTACCGGTGCGCACCGCTTCATCCAGCAATCTCAGTGGGGGTAACTCGGTATCACCCGCTGATTCATCATCAAATAAAGAAATCTGGCTTTCACGACTATGTCGCTCACTGATTTCCACTTTCTTGATGACAGGCTCAATGCGAACAGGCTGCTTTCGCTCTTTCTGTTTTTTGCTATCTGCTTCAACGACTTTTTCACGGCTTTGTCGTGCAACTTCGCCCTCTTTCTTTTCCTGGCGAACTTCTATGAACTGGCTGATACGCAGGTGTATCCAGTCGTAAGTTCGCAACATGGTATCACCAATAAAATCCATAACGCCCAGCCATGAAAGGCCACTAAACAGGGTAATGCCGGCGAGAAAGATGGCCAGTAGTAATAGCGTTGAACCCAGCACACCAAAATTAGCAGCTAGCCCGTCACCAATCCATCGGCCTAAAATACCCCCACCATCCAGCGGTAACAGGCCTTCAGGAATGACAAAATGCAAACTCGCCAGGGCGCAGCCGGTCGACAGCGTCATAAAGAAACCAACCCAGCGAATACCCAGCACACGAAAATCAATTTCACCGTCACCCTGACGGCCGCGTAGAACCAGCCAGCCGCTGTAGGCAATCATCACAGGAAACAGGTAACTTAAATAACCGAATAAAATGTAAAAGACATCTGAGAGCCATGCACCCACGGTGCCTGCCAGATTATTGATCTGCGTTGCCGGGCCCGTGTATGACCAGCCGGGATCCTTAATATCATGCGTCACCAGTGCGGTGAGTATAAACAGGGCGATGGCCAGAAGAATAAATAGCGCAGCTTCACGCAAACCACGGCTAATGTGGATTGTGAGGCCTGACAACTGATTTTCATTTTTCTTACGACGAGCCTGGGACAAAATAGGCAACCTTTGTTAGCTGGTTATTTGGCGCATTTGCTACGCAATCAATTGATTAAACAGCATATTTTTATAATAAAGTCGATTATACATGAAGCGGCTAAGATGACCTAAACTGATTTCTGCTCAGCGCGAACTTAGGAGTGGCCGCTGTACAGGCTAGGCCATGGCCTGTGCAATCAATGCGTTATCAATCTGCCCGTCGCGTATATTAATGCCATCCTGCAGATCTCGGTGATGCTGCCAGCCCTCCTCACACAGGCGTTTCACATAGGGCAAAATGCTTGCAGATAATGCCTGAGCGGCGGTTCTGGGCACCGCACCCGGCATATTGGTAACACCAAAATGCAGGATATCATGCACCAGGTAGGTCGGTTGCTGGTAATTGGTCGGGCGAATCGTTTCAATACAGCCACCCTGATCAACCGAAATATCAATAATCACACTGCCTGCCTGCATCTGAGCAACCAGCGCATCATTCACCAGGCAAGGTGCATGCAGGCCCGGTAACAGCACAGCACCAATTAATAAATCGGCCCTGCGTACTGCCAGGCTAATCGACGCATCTGACGACAGAATCCCTTGTATATTGTCATGCTGCCTGGCAAGCGCATGAAAGCGTGTCGCATCACGATCAATCAGGCTCACCTGTGCCCCACCGGCAGCCGCCAGGCTGGCCGCTGCCGAACCGGCTACACCAGCACCCAGAACAACCACATGACCCGCATCGGTCGAAGACAGACCTCCCAGCATTAAGCCTTTACCGCCCTGTGGTTGGTGCAGTAAATGGGTGCCAATCTGTACCGCCAGCTTGCCGGCAATTTCGCTCATCGGTTTAAGCAATGGCAGACGCCCCTGATCATCGGTTACCGTTTCAAAAGCGATGGCCGTTAGACCTATTTCGCACAAACGCTCAGTTAGCTCTCGATTAGCCGCAAGATGCAGATAGCAGAACAACAGGTGATCACTAGTGAGATAACGCAGATCATCCTCGACTGGCTCTTTAACCTTCACAATCAACTCAGATGATGTGTATAAATCTGCCGCAGCGTCACAGATGACGACGCCAGCATCAAGATATTCCTGATCGACATAACCACTCAGCACGCCAGCCTGAGTTTCGATAAAAACCTGATGCCCTGCCTGTACCAGCTCATGGCATGCCTGAGGTGTTAGCGCCACCCGCCCTTCAAGCACCTTGCTTTCTTTTGGAATACCAATATTCATTTGTTGCCCTGTGACTATTGTAAATACGCGATAAAACCTTATTTAGGAGTGTATGTCATAAAATTGCACTTATTCCAGCAGGATTTGCAGATTGTCGTTACAGGCTGACTGATATTCACAATGAGAATGTGCAATTAAAAATTAAAGATTTGTTAGAATACACAAAATTTCACGCTGCTATATATGGTCGTAGCACGACCGCATGTTTATCTGGAGATAATAACTATGAGCGATACCAAACATTGCCGACTACTGATTTTAGGTTCTGGCCCTGCAGGTTACTCGGCCGCTGTATATGGCGCCCGCGCCAATTTGAACCCGGTCGTCATCACAGGTATGGAAATGGGCGGCCAGCTCACCACCACCACTGACGTTGATAACTGGCCAGGTGACAATGAGGGTGTTCAGGGCCCTGAATTAATGGAACGCATGAAAGCCCATGCTGAGCGTTTCGGAACTGAAGTGATTTTTGATCACATTCACACCACTGACTTAAGTCAGCGCCCATTCAAACTAAGTGGCGACTCCAACGAATACACCTGCGATGCACTGATTATTGCAACCGGTGCCAGCGCAAAATATTTAGGTATGGAATCTGAAGAAGCCTTTAAGGGCAAAGGCGTATCTGCCTGCGCAACCTGCGATGGATTTTTCTATCGCGGAAAAAATGTAGCCGTTATTGGCGGCGGCAACACTGCAGTTGAAGAAGCCCTGTATCTGGCAAACATTGCAGACCATGTGACCGTTGTGCATCGTCGTGATCAGTTCCGTTCAGAAAAGATTCTTGCGGATCGCCTGAAAGAACGCGCAGAAAATGGCAATGTGACTATCGAGTGGAACAACACGCTGGATGAAGTGCTGGGCGATAACACAGGTGTCACTGGCATTCGCATTAAGAGCACAGAAGATGGCAGCACGAAAGATATTGAACTGGCAGGCGTCTTTATCGCAATTGGTCATGCACCGAATACCAGTATTTTTGAAGGCCAGCTAGAAATGAGTAACGGCTACGTTAAAGTACAGTCTGGCTTACAGGGTAATGCAACTGCAACCAGTGTGCCCGGCGTATATGCTGCAGGTGATGTAGCAGATCAGGTTTACAAGCAGGCGGTTACCTCAGCCGGCGCGGGTTGTATGGCAGCACTGGATGCTGAGAAATTCCTCGATGAGCAGGAAGGCTAAACCATTTCAACTGACTAAAGCGACATAAGTCACAGCCCTCATAGACTTATGACTAAACTGAGTATCTGTCACACACTAAATGATGTCCCTGCTGCGCAATGGAATGCACTGGCAGGCGATATTAATCCGTTTATTCAACACGATTTTTTACTCGCCTTTGAAACGGGTCAGTGTCTGGAACCCTTTGGCTGGATACCCAGGTATTTTCTGATTCACTCAGATGACGATGAACTAATCGGCGCCATGCCGGCTTACGAAAAACATAACTCCTACGGTGAATTTGTATTTGACTGGGCCTGGGCTGATGCCTATCAACGTGCGGGCATCCAGTATTATCCAAAACTGGTTATCGCTATTCCCTACTCCCCCTGTCAGGGGCCACGTATTCTAAGTAAAAACAATGATGCTGAAATAAAATCCCTGCTCATTCAGTTTGCAGTTAGTTTCACTGAAAAACATAATTACTCTGGTGCTCACTGGTTGTTCACACTGGATGATGACTATCAGATACTTAAACAGCATACTGAATTGCAGCGTTTTGATTACCAGTTCCACTGGCAAAATCATAACTATCAGAGTTTTGATGATTTTCTATCGCAACTCAGTTCAAAAAAGAGAAAAAACATAAAACAGGAACGGCGCAAGGTTCGTGATCAGAATATTGAAATAAAAACATTCAATGGCGATGAACTGACTGATGAGCAATGGGATAAAATTTATTATTTTTACCAGATAACGTTTATGAAAAAATCTGGCTCACCCACTTTAAGCCTGAATTTTTTTAAAGCAATTGCCGCCAAACTACTCATTATATTTGCCTATCATAATAATGAAGCGGTTGCCGGTGCTATTTGCATTAAAGGTAAAGACACTCTCTATGGTCGGCACTGGGGCTGTTTCGAAGAATTCGACAGCCTGCATTTTGAAGTCTGTTACTACACTGGAATTGACTACTGCATTCAACATGGCCTGCAAACTTTTGAACCAGGTGCACAGGGCGAACATAAGATTGCACGCGGGTTTTTACCAGTAAAAATCCGCTCTGCTCACTGGATTGCTCACCCCGAATTCAATGCCCTACTGATAGATCATTTAAAACGCGAAGCCAGTGCGCTGGAATCCTATGGTGAAGACCTGTGGGCTGCGTCTCCCTACAAGACACAGAACATAAACGACTAAACACACTCGATAGTTGAGCGGCCTGTGAATTAACTCACAGCGACTATACACCTGCACATGCTAATTTTAATGACTCTGTGATTATCTGTGTGCTCGCTGATGAAAAAAATAAGCTCAATTCTTGCCACGCTCCCCCTTATTACAACCGCATGTAGTGGCGGTGGTGGCGGCTCACCCAGCTCAGACAACACGACGATTGACACCAACACGAATCAGTCTATTGATTTATCACAGCAACAGGGCATCTGGTCATCTACAGAAACACAGACCACCACCTCGGCCTCTGGCAAACAAACGACTTTTCAGGCTCCAACAGGAATAGTCACCAGCAACCAGAAAATGATGATTCTGACAGGAAACTCAGAACTTTTTGTTATTGAACCCAATGCCAGCATCGCACATTATTTTTCCAGCTTTGCATACAATACAGATATTTCAGCAACGACTGAACTGAGTAACACACATTTTACTTTTAACTATTACAACCCTAAAACGGATACGAATAGTGAAGTCGCGATACCTGTTGATGGACATTATGATGCAGCCATTGATTTGAACAATCTGGCCGGAATATGGGATGACGAGTACGACACTAACAATAGCTGGCAATTCACTATCAATACAGATGGCAGTTTCACTGCAGACAAACAGTCAGCCGGGTGCACGGCTACCGGCAACTTTAGTCATATTGATACTAGCAAAAGTGAGTTATCCGTTAGCATCACTTTCAATAGTCAATGTGGCAGTTTAATTAACACACATAGCGGACTTGCCTGGCCAGACGAGACCCATCCGAATGGTAAATTAAATATCGCAGTTTATAATGGATTCGAACTGAGCTCGAAGGCGATTGGCTGGAAAATTATCAAACAGTAATTATTTTTCTTTCGTACTTTGTTCTGTTTGATCTTTATCGCTCGATGGAAATATCTTTTTATCTTCAGGTAAAAAATTATCTGCCAGCGTGCTGTAAATAGGCGTTTTACAGATTGATTTGGAAATGCCGGTGGCCAGAAATGCAACCACCATCAGTGGCAGTATCAACTGATGTTGATCCGTCATTTCCATCACAATAACAAATGCGGTAATGGGTGCCTGCACAACACCCGCAAAATAACCGACCATGGCAAATAGAACCACTGCACCATAAGGATAGTTCACCAGCCATTCTGCAATATGCCCACCAATGCCTGCACCGGCCGCTAAAGATGGCGCGAATATTCCACCGGGAATACCACTCAGGTAGGAAACCACCGTTGCCAGTAATTTCAGGTAACCATAGTCAGCTGGAATTTCACCTGTATTATCCATGATCGCCCTGGCCTGCTCATATCCATTACCATAGGTAATATGGCCTGAATAAAAACCGATAATCGCGATACCCAGGCCACACAAGGCGGCAACAATATAGGGATTATTATTTCGATAAGGGGTTATCCAGCGACTTCCCTGAATTAACATTAAACTGAAGACTCCCCCCAGAAGACCGCAAAAAATACCACACACTAATACCGGCACGACTGCATCACTTAATTCAATGGTGGCGCTGGTTTTACCAAAATAGGTATAATCACCGAGAATCGCAATGGCGATAATCGCTGCCACCACTACACAGGCCAGTAATAATCCTCGCGTACGCACTTCAAATGAACGACTTAACTCTTCAATAGCAAAAACAATTCCAGCTAATGGTGTATTAAATGCCGCCGCCACGCCTGCTGCTCCCCCCGCAATGATTAACACTCGATCCATGTCGTATAACCGAAAGCGCACAAAACGACGTAATGAAAACATGATCGCCGCACCGACATGCACGGTTGGTCCTTCCCTGCCGATTGAAGCACCACTTAATAAACCCAGGATACATAAAAGCACTTTGCCAAAGGCAATGCGTAAGGTCAGTAGAACACTTCGCTCTTTTTCATGGCCCAGTTCAAGCGTTGCAACTACCTGGGGAATACCACTGCCTTCAGCTCCGGGGAAAAATTTACGTGTCAGGAAAACAATGAGTACAAGCCCCAGAGGCGCAACCACAAAAGGCAGGTAGGGACTAGCTTCAACAACACGGAAAAAAGTATGGTTTGCCCACTCACTGGTAACAGCCATAAACACGGCAACCAGACCCACCAGTGCGCCACCCAGCATAAACACCAGATTTGCTTTCCAGTCTTTGTGGGAAATGAGCCAACGCCCAGAATGCTGTATGTGTTTATACATTGAAAAATGAACTGACTATGAATGGTTCCTAGTCTAGAGGTTCAGGTGTGGGATGAACATACCTAGAATGTAATAAGTATGGAGCAAGTAGAGCGATACTTACACATCTGACATCATCATTTTGATCATCGCTCGAACGGTATCTGCTTCAAACGGTTTATCACAGATGCCAGACACGCCGGATTGTTCAACTGCCGCGAGGTTACCCATATTACCTTCTGAGGTGACCATCAGCACCGGAATTGAACGCTGGTTACTGTTATTACGTATATGTTCGAGCAGTGCCTTACCGTCCATTTGCGGCATATTGTAGTCGGTTACAACGAAATCAAAAAAATAAGAATCAAGCAATGGCACGGCAGTGGCACCATCATCAGCTTCGGTTATATTGTCTATACCCAGCCCACCAAGAACTCGCTTGATATGATTACGTGCCATTTTACTGTCATCAACAATGAGCACACGTAAATCTTCAGCATTGTAATCATCAAGTTCAATGGAATCAGGATTAATAATATCCAGCGTGTTGTAAAGGCCACGCTTTAACTGCGATGATTCAAATGGTTTTGGCAAAATAGCCGTGACACCGGCCTGCCGCACTGGATCAATATAATCGAAACCCGTTTCACTGGAGATCAGCATAAACGCGATTTCACGCAGGTCTTCATCATCACGCATCTGATGCACAAGCTCTGAACCGGTCATATCAGGAAGATGCATGGAGCTTATGACCAGGTCGGGAGGATTCGTTAGCATGCTGGTGAATGCCTCATTACCATCGCCTGCCACCTCGAATCGAGTGATCCCCGCGACCTGCAATTCTTTTGCAATAAATTTGGCCTGAGCTTTTGAGGGCTCAACCAGTAATACATATAAATCAGAAAGTGATTTCTTAAACATCAGATAACCGTGCAATTGGGAATACTAATAAATTATTATTGTTTGAGTGTAGCAGTTCTCTTAAACTTCGCGAATGATCTCATTACTGTGGCTTGATCCAGATCCTCATGCAGACTTTCCACCGGTCGACATGTCACTCGGTGAGCCAGCTGGACTTCTCGCCGCAGGTGGCGACTTATCTGTTCCCCGGCTCATCAATGCATACCGCAATGGCATCTTTCCCTGGTATAGCGAAGGCGAACCTGTTTTATGGTGGTCACCTGACCCACGCTTCGTACTGCTACCCTCCCAGCTAAAAGTTTCACGAAGCCTGTCCAAGAACGTCCGCAACACATCATTACGCATCACCATGGATACCGCGTTTGATCAGGTAATTGCACACTGCGCCAGTCAGCCACGTGAAGATCAGGATGGAACATGGATCTCCAGTGAAATGCAACAGGCCTACATTAAGCTGCATAAAGCCGGACATGCACATAGCGTTGAATGCTGGAATGACGATACACTGGTGGGTGGCTTATATGGCATCGCCAGTGGTGCCGTATTTTGTGGTGAATCCATGTTTAGCCGGCAAAGTAATGCATCGAAAATTGCACTGGTGCATGCCTGCCGATTTTTAGATCAGCATGGATTCAAGATGATCGACTCTCAGGTGTATACCCCACATCTGGAAAGCCTGGGAGCGAGAATGATGCCCAGAGATGACTATATAAAAACGCTCCAGCAACCGACAGATATTAATATGCCAGAAAACTGGAGCGCTGTTTTTGCCGAATATATAAAGCAAACGAGCAAAACGTAAATGCCTAGCTCAGATGCTCCAGGCGAATTTTAATGACATCACCTTCAATTGAATCCAGAGCTTCAATTTCAGACAGTGCATTATTCATATTTTTCTCAACAATCAACGAGGTCAGCATAATCAGGCAAACGCGTGTTTGACCTTCAGCGGGTTCTTTCTGAATAACCGCTTCGATTGAAATACCGTGATTAGCAAAAATAGTCGTCACCTCGGCGAGGACGCCAGGCTTATCATCTGCCTGCATACGCACATAATAGGATGTTTCAAATTCATCCTGCGCAACGACTGGTGTCGCCTGAATTGATTCGGGCTGGAATCCGAGCATCGGTACACGTTGTACTGCCTGGCTATCCATGGCGCGTGCCACATCGACCAGATCTGCAACAACGGCCGAGGCCGTTGGCTCAGCACCCGCACCAGCACCATAATAAAGTGTTGGACCGACTGCATCCGCTTTTACCAGCACGGCATTCATTACACCATCGACATTGGCAATCAGTCGGCGCTCAGGAATCAGCGTGGGATGCACGCGCATTTCTATGCCCTTATCTGATTTACGTGCAATACCTAAATGTTTAATGCGATAGCCAAGCTCTTCGGCAAACACAACATCTTCAGGGGTAATTTTACTAATGCCCTCGGTAAATGTTTTATCAAACTGCAGTTCAATACCAAATGCCAGTGAAGCCAGAATGGTCAGCTTATGAGCTGCATCAATGCCTTCTACATCAAAGGTAGGATCAGCTTCTGCATAACCCAGCGCCTGTGCTTCTTTTAATACATCATCGAAATCACGGCCCTTGTCACGCATTTCTGTAAGAATAAAGTTGCCGGTTCCGTTAATAATACCTGCAATCCATTCAATACGATTGGCTGAAAGACCTTCACGAATGGCTTTAATAATAGGAATACCACCAGCTACTGCCGCTTCATAGGCCACGATAACGCCTTTTTCCTGAGCCGCCTTAAAAATTTCTGCGCCATGTAATGCAATTAACGCCTTATTCGCCGTCACTACATGCTTGCCGTTTTCGATGGCTTTAAGCACCAGTTCTTTAGCGGGTGAGTAACCACCGATAAGCTCGACAACGATATCGACATCGGGATCATTCACCACACTGCTGGCATCATCAGAGAGTTTGACCTGTGTCGGATCTAAAATGGTTTGCGTAGCAATATCCTGTGCTGCCGCATGAACCACGCGAAGCTCACGACCTACACGGCGTGAGATTTCCTCACAGTTTCTTAAAAGTACCGTAGCCGTGCCACCACCTACGGTACCCAGGCCCATTAAACCAATCTTGACGGGTTGCATGTTCTTTACTCCGCTATGCCAGATCGCTGGCTATTTAGTATTGCTGTATCCAGCCTTATTTTCAGCTGGGGATAATATAGTGAAATGCTAAGGATTTAAACCTAAAAACCGCAGTTGAATGGAGTGAAGTGTGCGTATTTTCAGTCAACCATTGTGACATACTTGCAATCCGACAGCTCATCTCTGGAACAGCTGTATATAATGCACACAGGATAACAATGTGTTAAAAACAGCATATGAAACTCAGTGAAGATTATTCAGATGGCACTTATGTGATCCGTGCATACGATAAAGATTCGATCACCGTTAATAATAGTGACCTCAAACAGAGCCTGCTAATTGCCAATCACCAGCTGAATAGCGACTGGGGTATTCGGCATGTAGAAGAGATCAGCCATCAACACTGGGAAGACATTCTTCAACTCCGACCCGAAGTCATTCTCATTGGCACGGGAAGTCATCTTGTTTTCCCACACCCTTCCAGTTATGCCCCGGTGATACAACAGGGAATTGGTGTTGAATTTATGGACTCGATGGCTGCCTGTAGAACCTATAATATTCTACTTTCTGAAGATCGCGCGGTCGTCGCAGGTATTATTCTATAACAGCGAAGAAACAAAAAATCTCATATCATCAGCCATAAAAAAGGAAGGCATGGCCTTCCTTTTTTATAACAACAGCCAAATGCTTAACTAGTCGTTTAAAAGCAGCTCTTCAGAGAAACCGTGACTTTCCAGAATTTTACGCAGATGTCTTAGCGCATCCATCTGGATCTGACGAACACGCTCACGTGTTACACCCAGCTCACGACCCACTTCTTCCAGCGTTGTGCGCTCATAACCATGCAGACCAAAACGACGTACAACAACCTGACGTTGTTTATCTTCCAGCTGATTTAACCACATTTCAAGATTCGCCATGACATCTTCATTCTGTAAAATCGAAGAGGGCTCAGGATTCGCCTCATCTGCAATAATTTCCAGCAATGGACGATCATTTTCCTTACCTACAGGAACGTCAACCGATGATACGCGATCGCGTAGCCCTAACATCTTCTCAACATTCTCGACTGGCTTATCAACCAGTTTGGCAATTTCTTCCGCCGTAGGTTCATGCTCATTAGTCTGTTCCAGCTTACGTGCCGCACGCAGATAAACATTCAGCTCTTTAATGACATGAATCGGCAAACGAATAGTTCGTGTCTGATTCATTAAAGCACGTTCAATAGTCTGACGTATCCACCAGGTAGCATAAGTTGAAAACCTGAAGCCCTTTTCAGGATCAAATTTTTCAACAGCGCGAATCAAGCCAAGATTACCTTCTTCAATCAGATCCAGCAGTGCCAGGCCACGATTCATATAACGGCGTGCAATTTTTACGACCAGTCGTAAATTGCACTCAATCATTTTCTTGCGTGCAGAATCAACACCCTTACGCGACAGCCTTGAGTAGTAAACTTCTTCTTCAGCCGTTAACAAGGGTGAAAATTCAATTTCTCGCAGGTATAGACGCGTTGCGTCCATCTCTTTTCGATTAACACTGCCAGTGAATTTTGCAGTAGAGGTTTCTTCCTTACGGGATGTATCAGCATCAATGCCTGCTGCACCTAACTCCAGCTCATCGTCCTTAACTACATCGTCGAGGAACATCTCTTCCGTTTCTTCGAGATCCTCAGCCGTTGCATCTACGTTATCCTGTGGTAACTTTTTCTCTAATATCGCATTCATTATTTAGCCCTCCCCACGTGAGCCAGGTTATTATTTTGATATAGAAGTGTTTGTGCAGTTCCTCTATCAGATCCTCTTTATATTAGAAAAGATTAATAAATCTATTTAAATCACACACTTATGGTACCTTTTTAATCCATCTTTAAAAGAAACACAAGTAAAATATAAATTAATTACTACATTTCGTCTGAAAAAATGCAATTGTGGTTGACAAATATGGCATGAATATAGACACGCGGTGTGTTTTTACAGATAAACGAACATTTGATAAAACCCCCACGTAACGCGGGATCAATGGGCTCGGAAAAGAATAAATCAGGATTTTGGCAGGTAATGCAGCGGGTTAACCGGCTTGCCATTACGCCTTATTTCAAAATGCAGCTGCGGGCTGTTGGAAGCAGGCCCGCCGATCCTGGCAATCGCCTGACCCGGCTTAACCGATTCACCCTCTTTAACCAGTAACTGACTGTTATAGGCATAGGCACTTAAAAAAGAATGGCTATGTTTAATAATCACCAGATTCCCATAGTTAATTAGGCCATTACCACTATAAACCACCGAACCTGCTGCTGCTGCCTTAACCGTCTGGCCTTTTTTACCGGAAATCCGAATGCCCTTTCTTGAGGTATCGTTAGACTTAAAGGTTTTTACCACTCGGCCCGATACTGGCCAGTACCACTTTGAGACACGTGTGGGTAGATTTTCCGCAGGTGCAGCCGGCTTTACGGGGATGATCTTAACAGGCTTGATGTTTGCTGGGCTTATCGCCTGAGTATTCACTACAGGTGTGCGGGATTGAGAAAGCGTAGCCGGCGCAGATGTCGATGGCGGGCTTAAGCGCAACACCTGGCCCGGCTTCAGAACATACGGAGAGCGAAGGTGATTCCAGCGCGCTAGCTGGTGATGAGTTAAACCCTGTGTGCGAGAAATGGAGTACAGGGTATCGTTTTTCTTTACCACGACCTGTCGAGGTGTACCACTCGGTTGATCAGGCCGCCCGGTGGTCTGTTGAGCGCGAGCTGGCGCTTCAGCAATCGACTCTCCGGTAGTCGAGTCCAGCAGTATCTGTGGTCGGTCTTCCTGAGTGGTGGTGCCATCTTTATTTGCCGGCTGCATCACCAGTCGCTGACCCGGGTAAATTGAATACGGCGGCTGTATATCATTCCACTCGGCCAGCTCACGAAAATCCTTTTCATAACGCCAGGCAATGGAGTATAGCGTATCGCCACGGCTCACCGTATAAGCCTGCATATCCCAGCGATCAGAGAGATTGACACACCCTGACAGGATGCTAAGAACCAGCAATGTACAGAGAAGGTAAACAGCTTGTGTCTTTGAGGGCCAGGGCATTTAAATAAAATATTTAACCGTATTTATGAATAATAAAACCAATCACCGCTAACACTATAATAGTCCAGCCCAGCCATTCGATATATTTACGTACCACCGGTTCCATTTTTGGGCCTGCCCAGGCCATCAACAGTGCAATCAGATAAAAATGCGCGCCCCTGCCCAGTAATGAAACCAGAATGAACGGGATAAACGACATCGACAGCATACCCGCTGTCAGGGTAAATATTTTAAACGGCGCCGGCGTAAACGCACCGATAGCAACTGCCAGAACACCGTATTTTTCAAATTCAACTCGTGCCAGTTCAAGTTTTGGCAACCAGCCCATTTGCGTAATCCAGGGTTCGATAACACTCATTGCGCCCCAGCCCAGCAGATAACCAATAACCGCGCCAAATACTGACATTAGCGTGGTAATAGTCGCTAGTCGAACCGCCTTATCAGGAGTGGCAACCACCATAGGAATCATCAACAAGGCTGTTGGTAGCGGAAATACAAACGATTCAAATACACTTACGCCCACCAGATAGCGCTCACGATGCGGGTGATGCGCCCACTGCATGGCGCGATTATATAAGCCTTTAAATATCAACTGATGGCTCCATTCAGCATGGGCACAAATTTCACTGCGTCCAGTTCTTCTTCTACATACTGATCTGCCTCACGGGTGATCAGTAATAATTTTTGTACACCTTGCTGACTACCCACCGGAATCACCAGCAAACCGCCAATATCCAGCTGTTCGAGAAGCGCCTGGGGGACTTCTTCTGGAGCCGCAGTCACAATAATCGCCTTATAGGGCCCAAACTGCGGCCACCCCCAGGAACCATCTGAATGCTTCAGTGAAATATTATGAATACCCAGCATGTGGTAGCGTTCTCGCGCCTGAGTCTGTAAGGCCACGATACGTTCTACCGAATACACCTTGGGTACCAGCTGAGACAGAATAGCCGCCTGATAACCCGAACCTGTGCCGACTTCCAGCACCACATCGGGAACACCCCGACTGAGTAGTACTTCAGTCATACGGGCCACGATGAATGGCTGAGAAATCGTTTGCCCATAGCCTATGGGTAATGAAGAATCTTCGTAGGCGCGAGAACTCATCGCCTCGTCAACAAACAGATGCCGCGGCATCGTTCGCATCGCTTCTAATACTTTTTCATTCTGAATGCCCTTTTCGCGCAGCCGCTGAATCAGCCGGTCTCGGGTACGCTGGGATGTCATGCCTATGCCCTGCATGCGGGGGTCGGAAAGGTTCACTTAATATTTACAGCCTGAAAGGTGAATAAGCCGGGTTATAAATCCACTAGCCATTGGTTTAGATTTTGCAGGCTATCATACCGTGTTAAATCAATCTGCAAAGGGGTAACTGAAATATATCCCTGTTTTACTGCGAAAAAATCGGTGCCTTCACCCGCATCCTGCTCCTCGCCGGGTGGCCCCACCCAGAAAATATCTTCATTACGTGGATTTTTCTGCCGTATCACCCCTTCCGATTTATGCCGGTTTCCCAGACGGGTACTCATGAAACCCTTAATCTGATCGACGGGCAAATCAGGTACGTTTACATTCAGAATTGTGTCACCGGTTAACAGGGTATGCTGCAGTTTGCCAAGCATTTTTTCGATGGCCCAGCAGGCCGTCTCATAGTGCTGCGGCTGAAAACTGCCCATAGATACGGCAATGGCTGGCAAGCCCAGAAAACGCCCTTCCGTTGCGGCGGCCACCGTGCCCGAGTACAGCACATCATCGCCCATATTCGGTCCATCGTTGGGGCCAGAAATAACGATATCCGGTTCATCCTGCAAAAGCCCGGTAATCGCCAGATGCACGCAGTCAGTGGGTGTACCGTCTACTTTATAGAAACCGTTTTCAGCCATTTGTGGAGTAAGTGGTCGACTGAGAGTGAGCGAATTACTCGCAGCACTGCGATTACGATCTGGTGCAACGACTGTGACGCTTGCCTGTTTTTTCAGGCTGGCCGCCAGCAAGGCGAGCCCGGGCGCCAGATAACCATCATCATTACTGAGTAAAATGTGAATTTTCGTAACCCTGCTGAATGTAAATAAGAAAACTTCAGAATGCTATCAAGCACACTATGCAGTGTACAGTACTAGCCGCATCAGGATGCTGTTATCTAACGGCACTCTTGTGAAGTAATCCGGACTGTATTACTGGTCGTATAGTCACTGGGATTGTAATCACTGGGCTAAAGTCATCTGGGCAAAGTTATCTGACAATCGCCGCAGACTTTCCGGCTTTATTTTACAAATCGCCCATATAATAGCTCAGAAAAAAATCATTCTGGAACGAAAAGTGCTATTAAATCAGTGAATAAGGCGTAAACTGAAACAGCGTGAAAACATACGCCACATAGTGGTGCAATCAATTCTGTTTCTCAGATTTTCTGCCCATAGTTTGCCCCATTTTGTAGCCATTCGATTATTTAGCTAGATCAATTATTAAGCCAGGGCACCAGCATGACAATTCGTGTAGGCATACACCACAAAACCATATACAAATTTGATCGTCCAGTTTCACTTGGCCCTCATCAAATTCGCTTAAGACCCGCGCCTCATACGCGCACCCCCGTACATAATTATTCGATTCATATTGAACCTGAAGACCATTATATAAACTGGCAACAGGATCCGTTCGGGAATTATGTAGGACGTTACGTCTTCAACAGGAAAACCAGACGACTCGTTATCGAAGTTGATCTGGTGGTTGACATGGTCACCATTAACCCGTTTGATTTTTTTGTTGAAGAATCTGCTGAAAACTTTCCATTCAAGTATGACAAACAGCTATTCAAGGAACTCACACCCTACTTTGAGTACGCCGAGAGCGGCCCATTACTCAGCGACTGGGTTAATAAAGTCGATCAAAGCCCCAAACGTATCGAAGATTTTCTGGTTGAGCTTAACCTGGAATTAAGCAAGCAGATTTCCTATGGCATTCGCCTGGAACCCGGCGTTCAAACCTGCGAAGAAACACTAGAACTTGCAAAAGGCTCGTGTCGTGATACGGCATGGCTACTCGTACAGATACTCCGGCATCTGGGGCTAGCTGCGCGCTTTGTCTCCGGCTATCTGGTGCAACTGACATCCGATGTAAAGTCGCTTGATGGCCCCTCCGGCCCGGAAAGTGATTTTACCGATTTACATGCATGGGCTGAAGTGTTTATTCCCGGAGCTGGCTGGGTTGGCCTTGATCCAACGTCTGGTCTGTTTGCTGGCGAAGGACACATCCCTCTGGCCTGCACACCCGACCCTGTGAGTGCCGCACCCGTCACCGGTGCCATCGATAAATGCGAAGTAGAATTTGAATTTGAAAACACTGTTACCCGTATTCATGAAGACCCAAGAGTCACCAGGCCCTATACAGATGAACAGTGGCAGGCAGTCATGGCGCTGGGTGAACAGGTTGAATCTGAACTCGTTGAAAACAATGTGCGATTAACCATGGGAGGTGAACCCACCTTCGTATCCATTGATGATATGGACAGCCCTCAATGGAACATTGCAGCGCTGGGTGATCACAAACGTGAACTCGCTGAACATATATTTCGTCGCCTCTGGAAACGTTTTGCAGAGGGTGGTGCTTTACATCATGGACAGGGCAAATGGTATCCAGGCGAACCTCTTCCACGCTGGGCACTTTCTGCTTACTGGCGTGAAGATGGTACGGCGGTATGGAATGACCCCGAGCTTATCGGTAACCCGACAAAACCCGGCATTCACACAGTTGAACATGCGCAGGCATTTACCAAACGCCTTTCGCAGCACATGGGTTTAAGCGAAGCTAGCTTTACCGCGGGTTATGAAGATGCCTTGTATTACATATGGAAAGAAGGCACCTTGCCGGAGAATCTTGACGTACTGGATAACAAACTGGCCAATAA